>ERZ1643249.25-NODE-25-length-253565-cov-37.198544_pt1 | contig 253565 bp, 242 predicted proteins | sample MGYA00579263_ERZ1643249 | MGnify/ENA primary metagenome ERZ1643249 (study PRJEB29033, sample SAMEA4952264) | chicken gut metagenome | biome: Broiler Chicken; feature: Gastrointestinal Tract; material: Caecum | place: Ireland | collected 2018 | study: Broiler...
TGCCAATTATCATAATTAGCTCTTATGGATTTATAGCTTTCGATAGTCGTTGAACCTTATTCTTAGTTGTAATAATCATAATAAATAACAGGTGTAAATATTTCATTTGGGAACATTGTCTCCACATTCTCCATTTGATTTGGGTATAATTGTTTTAAACCATAATAATAGCATTCTCTTGGTTTCATATACAATTCCTCCTTTTTGAAAACTATTATTACAACTAAGAATCTTGGCTGCTGATAGGTATGTTTTGACGTATAGTTTTTAGGGTTTCCCCATGAACCATCTATTCTTATTTTTTCTGTCTTTCGACAACATTCACGCCCATCTTCACAGATCACGTTGTAGTTAAGAATAACATCATACCGTCCCAGACAATTTATGAAGGTTTAACCTCTACATTCCTGTATAGGTGATCCTGAGTTATTTTGTCGAATCAGCGGCGAGATTTGGTAATACCTGTAATGGTATACTCATTGTATAATCATTTTCCATGTCTTCATTCATTCCAACACAGAACATTTGTAGCAATGAACCATAATTGATAGTCGGATTACGATTGATGATAACTGGTAATCCCTCTTTGTGTGAATGAATGATACTCATGATAATATTTGCAATGGTTTTATCTGGTTGAACCTGAGCTTTAAATACATATTCTTCTGCTTGATTATAGCTCATATTATAAGATTTTACCAAAATATTTTTTATTTGTGGTTCTAACCATACAACTAAACATTTATAGGGAAGTTTTACTTGATCGATTCGAAGTTTATTATCTGAAACTATAACACATCTGGATGTGAAATTGTATCTTCCTCCGAATAACTGTCGAATATTTCCTTTCTTTCCTATTAGAATATTAGTAATATATTCATATAAAGCCATCACTGCATCTTGAAGAGATTTTAATAATTCTTCAATAACAATTTCACTTTGTTCTACTTTAAGATCTCTATTGTTTAACTTGGTTGCCATTTTATTAATGATATTGAATTTTGGATTACTATCCTCATGATTAAAAGTTCTACCATCAATATCATATGGTCTTAAAAGTGTTGTATACACTGGAATAGATCTTGGAAATATTTTATCTTTATTTTTCATAATGTGATCATAGAGATCTCTCTTATTTGGTTTTTTCTTTAAATAGAAATCCATGATCTCATCAAATTTCTCTTCAAACATTTTAATTCCAGCAGATCTATATGGTTCAGTAGGATCTACAACTTTAAATGGTTCTACTTCCCCATCGATTGTTTCTTCTCTGTGATATTCTAAAATAGCATCGAATTCTTTTTTCCCAATGAAAGATTCAATTTTCTTATACATCAATGGATGGATATAATGATCATGTTTCAGAATAATCCAACCAAAATAAGAGAAGTCATCGTCTACATATTTTACCTTAGTTCCACACAATGGACATATGGTGTTAAAATTAATTCTTGATTTTGTAAATCCACAATCGCATTTGTATCTGTCAGCATATGGGTTCAAATCTTTTAATGTTTGACCATATTTACTACTGAAAATACTATTTGGATCTTTCAAATCTTTCTTGATTCCTTTAAAATCCGAAACCACAAACCCATTGTTTTTCATCAAATCACTTTTTCTTTCTTCATCATAATCCAAAATTGCAAGTCTGGTTGCTATTTCAAACTCGTCACTTCTTGGATATGATACAGAAATTGTTCCTGATTTCAAGTCACTCATTTTGTTTATCTCCTTTCCATTTAGATCACATCTATAATATGTAATCTAACGATTATTTGTAAGTTGAGGAATGATTAAAAAATAAAAATATGGATCAGTGTTTTGACTACACTGATCCATATTTAATACTAGTATTAAATATATTCGCAACTACATTACATTTCTTTATCTGTAATTTTACTATAAATTTCATATCTGTCTGTTCTCCATAGCTAAATATTGTTTTTCTTTTATTATCAATAGATATCATATCATAGTATTTCCGATCATGATCCCCAAAGAAAAGATATTCCCAATCATAGTAATCATCATCTTTCACTTTTAAATAATGAAATACTACTTTTATTTTTTCTTGCTTCATATTGAAATTAATAAATAAGTCTGTAATTTCTTGTAAATCTGTCATATGGAAATCCAAGAAATTCAAACAAGACGGATTATCTTCTTCTATTAATGGAAATTGAAAGAAAACATGTATTTTATTTGGTATGAAATCTTTCTTCTGCAATATACGATGAAATAACAACATTTGCAATTGATTTCTTACTTTAATGAATTTTTCTCTATTGTCAATATATTCAGAAAAGTTTGGAATGCTGATGATTAAATTATTCTTAATCATTTTAAAATATAATTCATTATGAATCATAAATCATTATCTCCTTTTTTATCTTTCACATTATACGTGTCTATCATATGATTAAATCCATTATCTGTGTTTATTGTTTTACTGGTATATAATCTATGTGCTATATACTTATAACCGGATGTTACTTTTGTATCAGTTGCAAATGATAATTTCTTATTCAAGTCTCTTGAATACTGATGCACTAAGTAACATTCATCATTGTTTTTATCAGTAAAATAAAAAACATGCCTGAATCCATAATCAGGAATAGCAAATGTTGTAATTTCTGATCCATCAAACTTAAACTCAAAGTATTCCGATTTTTTAAGATAATCAAACATGTTAAATTTGAATGTATCTTTTCCTTTATTTCTTCTATAAAAATGTAAAACAAATGTAAGTTTACGACAAGATTTCATTTTAAAATATTTAAATTCTCTTATGAATTTATACAATCCACAAAGATCAACAAAAAACGCACCTATTGCTTTAGCGCATTCGGATTCTGTTCCTTTTAATGCTAATTCTTTTTCTTGTTCTTTATTCATATTGAAAAAGAAATGGATCTTATTCACTGACATATTAAAGGTAAAAAAATCATTAAAAAATCCAATATAACGATTTCTGTAGATTTTGTCATTCAATAATACTGTATTGTGAAATGGAATCACTAATACATTATTTATATTATAGATATAAGGACATGTCATTTTCTTCATAAAGATACCTCCCATTGTAAATTTATTTATTTGTAATCTTTTGTATAATATATTACCATTACAATAATTAATAGGCTATATAGAAAATTCTATATAGCCTATTACGATTTATTATAAAGCATAGATACCAAAAATCCTTTTAATTTCTCTATTAGAATATCTTTTATCTTTATAGAATCTATTTAAATATCTATATTTAAGATCATCATCTATTGTTATTTTATTATTTTTTGCTTTTTTAAAAGAAATCAAAGCATTCAACTCGTCCAGATTCACCCAAATCAGATTTTCTGGAATAATACGTTCTCTATTCCAATCGATAAAATGAACAATATTCCTTTCCAATTCAACATCTTTCTTTGTTTTCTTTATAAAATATTTAGCAACAAGTCTTCCAACATAAAACATTTTCTTACTTCTGTTACCTTTACATATTTGGATATAATAATATCCACATTTTTTCTGATATATTGGAATTTTAATAATACTACTCTCTCCCTCTTTACGGAAAATTTCTCCTTTACTGCTTATGATATATTTCTTATAAGGAAATTCATCTTCAAGATAAGCATATTTAACATCGACTTTTTTCTTATCAATTTGATAAGGTCTGTCTTTTTTATTCGTTAATGGATTTACTTTAAAGATCTTTTTCATATTTTTTCTCCTTTATTTATAACCAAACGCCCGATCGATATCCATTTCTGTAAGTCTTTGCACACTATCATGAAATGCTTTCATAGAAATATTTTTTAATGTAGATGGAATCACTGTAGTTGCTGTTCCCACATTTGTTTTCTGACTACGATAAAAGAGCGATCCCATACATTTACTACATATTCCAGTTTTAGATTCACACATGCTAGAATATCTCATTTTCACTTTCTTTCCAATGTATTTATTGATATTGTCTGAAGTTAGTTCAACCAATTTATCTTCTTCTATAATATTACAATACATAAATTCTTTAATGTTCTTTTTAGTTAAAACTACTTCTATATGATTTTTTGTTCCACAATCTGATCCCTCTGGATCCAATGTAATATGTTGAAAAGCAGCAAGAAATAGTTTTTCCAGATATCCTCCTTCCGCCGTTTTATTAGATCTAGCATAAGGACCAGCAGCCAATGAATTTGCAAATAATGAGAATTCCTTTGGATCTATACCATCCATGTAGTTGGATAAAGCTACATGATATTTTTGTTTTGCGTTTGGATCGGGGTCAGCAATAACACCTTTCATAACAAACATGTTTTTGAAATTATTTCCTATAGAACCTCTAGCTCCAGACAAGAATAAATCCATAGACGGATCATCTTTTAAATAGTCTTCTGCAAATTGAAGTAACTCTTTTTCCATCTTGTCTCCAGTCACCTCATCACCAGCTTCCAATTTATCTTTATATTTCTCATAAAGTTCTTTTTTCTTCTTATTAATGACAGATGTACATGTCAGCATTTTTTCTGTATGATTCGGTGAAAATATGTGCACATACGGCATACATTTCTGTGTCTTTTTTAAGTATAATTTTAATTGATTAACGGTAATTCTATTTTCCATAACAGCGTATGAGATATCTTGGTTAATCTTTGAAAAAAGACTATCATCAACAGATTGAGATATATAACCAAATAAATCAAATAAGTCTTTTTCTATAAAATATTTATTAAATATCCAAAGACCAATTGTCGTCATAAATGGTTGCTTGTTTTTCTTTCCTTCTGGACCGTATGAATCTTTAGGAATTCGAATCAAATCATACGGGTGATATTTCGGTTCTTTATCGAATTTCCCAAATGTTTTCATAATAAAAGATGTAGTAACATCATCTTCTGTTATATTCAAAAACATTTCAATCTCTTTAGGATCTGTAATTTCTTTTGATTTTCTCGCACTCATATTCATTTCACCTTTCTCGGTTAACTATTAATATGATGTTTCAATACATCAAATACGATAAATATAAGAAAAAATAGGGGGGGGGTAATTACGGAAAAATAGATTATTAATAACCAAAATAATAAATAAAGAGATAAAAAAATATGAATGATTTTATATATGAATTATCATTAGAAAATTTTCAATTTAATTACGATAATATGGTTGCCGAAGAATTCTTTGTACAAAGTACATTAAATTTAAAAATTATGAAGATCCAGAAAATGATCAACCCCCTATTGATACGGATTCTTTCAAAGAAATCATATCTGCTTCTTCATAATTTTGGTTCAGCATTAAAAGGAGCTGCAACTATTCAGTATATTTTTTGCAATTATATTACCAACATTGTATCGAATAATGTAAATTACGTTAAAAAATATGTCAAAGAAGTAGGTATTGAAAATTATATTGATACTTCGATATAAGAGAACGAAATAATAAATATTAATCCTCATGATGATTTATTAAATCATCATGAGGAATTTTATTATTCATTTAAACCACCATTAATTTCCACACAATAATCTATAACAACCACTTGAATTTTATCAAATATGATATCTTCAATATAATCTTTATTGTATATAAAACCTAATTTGTTTAAATATATCGGAGATATTCTCTGTAGTGTCATTCGTAATGTTTCTTGCATCATTTCTTGTTGAACTTGAGAATTTATATATTCTTTATTTGCTTTATCATAATTTAAGAAACAATAACGATTAAAACTTTCTTCTACCAAGCGGTCTATTAAAGTTAAATCAGAATCATCTATTTTAAAATTTAAATTCATTTGAAGCTGCTCTAAATCATTTTTTCTTCTATATTCTTTTAATAGACTATTTATATTTATCATCATGCAAATTAATAAAGCATCAATAGATAATGCTAGAAATATGTAAATGATCACCATATTCATTATATTCACTCCATCCTAAAATATTCTCTCTTAATTGCAATAAGTTATTTGTGAAATCTATTCCAAGATCTTGTACTTCTAAACTCTTTTGGATAAACATAATAACTTTATTTGCTATTTCGATAGTAATACCTTGATTATATTTTTGTAATAATTCTTGCCAAAAACCAAAACACATGTTTGCTGGTATCATAAATTCTTGATTATTATGATACATCTGGTGTGCGGTTTTACTCAACATAACCAGCGGTATTCGATTATTTTTGTGTTCTTCTTTTAGAAGTTGAACCAAATCGAATGTAGAAATAAAACCTTTTGTATTTAACGTGTGCTCGGTTATCAATAAAGCAATGTCATATATAGTAAGAAAATTATGATGCATCTCTATAAGATTATGTTTTCTTCCTTTAAAATCATCATCGTCTTCTAAATCTGCTCTAATTCCAGGCATTAATTGACAATGATCCATTCCAAGACCAATTAAATAACCTTTGTAATGTTTATATGTTCTACTATGTCGGAATCTTGATATTGCGTTCTCTAAAAATTTCTTATAATGTTCTACATCAGCCATGGATTCCTTTGTTTGATAAAATTGCAAAGGATACAAACTATTTCTCGAATGTATAGTTGGATTATAGTCTTGATCATATTGTACAGTGAAATCATTTATTTTCTTTTTTTCATTTATATCCACGGTTTACACCTCTTTTTAAATTTTATTAATATCAAGTTCTCTTGATCAAACGTATTGTGATAGATAGATAAACTAATCACATATAATTAAACGAATGACGGGAGTGATTATTATGTTCCAGAATACATTTAATTCTGTAATTAATACTTATCAATATCTTAATATGATGGGTTTAACAAAAATTGCATTAGAGAATATAAATTTTAAAGAAGGATTTCAAGAGAATTTACAATTCTCGCTGATATCATCTGATAATGATCATATTAAATTTAGAGATAATATAAGACAAAAGGTTTTCGAAATGAAGAAAGAAGAACCATATAGTTGTGGTAAATTTTATTATACAATAAAGGAGAATGTGGAATTATGAGTGAAGAAATTAGAAAGCTTTCTACAGATAATCCTATATTGGATGAAATTATATACCAATGTCAAAAAATGATTCAGGGATTAGTATTAAAAGACGAAAGAAGAGCTAATGAAAATGAAACATTATCTTCTATTCGATCTTCTGATATGTATAAAGTAATAGTAGAAGGAAAAGCAAAATTTGAATATTTTGATTACGGTTATGATCTTTTATCAAAAATTCCTTCATTCACAAGAGATCAAGTGCTATATTATTCAAAAAAGAATGATCTTATTCCACAAGGAATAAGACCTACTTTATTAGAATTAGCAAAACAAAAATTTTTAGATAACTATCAAGAGAAGAATAATTATTATCGTATGTTAAATGGATTACCAGATCTTAATACAGAAGGTATTTATCTTGATACCGATGATGTAGCAAAATTAGATAACGAATTCTTCGATTCAACAAAATATGTTCATGAAATGACAGACGACGAAATAAATTTATTAAAAGCTAAAAGTGTATTAGATGATATAATGGAAAAACATCCATCTGCTGAATATTTGAAACATGTAGGAGCTGCAAGGATAGATCCATATATTGCGAGACATAAACCTCCATTTTCAATTCTTTATATGCCCACATGTGAATCTATGGAAGTTTATCGTAAGTTCTATGAAAGAATTGAAATTAATAGAACTTTCATTCTTAGAACGATTTATTCTGAGGCTTATAGATTTAATTCAGATTATTATGATAACTTTATCATGATGATGATTATCATCCAAGCTTTTGATGATATGATCACTTTAAGCCCAGAATATTTAGTTACTAGAGATTTATTCGACTTGAGAACGATTCAATTTTTCTTTGAAGCTAGTGGAGTTAAATATTATAAAGAAATTCCATTAAAATATCAGAAAAGATTAGTAAAGAATTTAAATCGATTAATCAAATATAGTTCATGTGAGAAAAATTTTGTCGATATATCTTCATTGTTTGGGTTTGATAATATTGAAATTTTTAAATATTATTTACTTAGACAACCATTGAAAGATGAAAATGGAGAATATAAACACGATACAAAAATTGATCCTGAAACTGGTTTGGATGTAGATGATACGGAAGCGAATTATGAATTGAAATTTGTAAGAGTTCCAATAGATGGTCTATTAGATGAATATATAAGAGATGATTTATATCATGTTTCTTATGATACAGTAACTGATAAAGATCCATATTGGACTGGAGTATATGATAAACAATATGTAAAACAAGAAATATTAGAACACGAGTTCAATATACGGATAACGAAATATATGTCTGTAGATACACTTTATTCATTATCAGATATGTCTTTTGATATTGTGTATTTTATCAATATGATCTTATATGGAGGAAAAGATATGTCTTCCATTACAGTTCCATTACCGGAATTAGTATCTAATATGGAATTCGAATTAACAGATTTATTTATTACATTATATGCTCTTGGTTATATTTATAATGGTGTAGAAGATACTATTATCTACGATCCTGTAAATGTTTTGGATATTAAAGGATTTAATTTCTCAACAGATTGGGATAAATTATCCAAGTATATTCATGATAAAGGATATACAGAAGAAGATTTGGGAATTGATAAATTTATGATTCCGGAAAATGGATTCCTTAGTTATGCTCAGTTAATGGAAGTATATTTGAATAATAAAAACGTATATGAGCACTTGGTTCATGAAATGAAGAACGCCGAGAGTAAAGATATATATGATATTTATAAATATCTTTATGATTCTTTGATGGTAACTAAATTAAATTATAAGTATTTCAAAAGAGCTGGTAATGGTAAATTACCAAATACATATACTGACTATATAAAGAATAGAAGTAATTTTTTATACACTTTATTGACAGATTGTAAATTAATCTCAAAAGAAGGAGATAGACAGACGGAGATATCCAGAATCATAAATATCATTGTTGATAATATTTATATATATCTGGATAGTGACGAATTTAGATATATCTTCAATGGAATTCCGACAGTTTCATTAGACTATGTAAAACGGTACATGTTTTTAATGCTGGATTTCTTTAAATCGTATAAAGTTGATCTTATTAATACAAATGATATTTTCTTTTTTGATGATTCTTTTGAAAATAAGTTATTTATGTTAGATAGAGTAAAAATGAGATATAAATTTCACAGAAAAGATATTTTAGGTATAGAAGATTATCCTGGATGGAGAATTCATACGAATCCTAAAGATGTATGGGGTATTTATGATGATGTCATAATAGAATCGAAATAAACTTTATAATAAAATAAAAAAATAAAGGAGAATAAAGAGCTATGATAAATTATGAATTATCCAAACTTTTCTTTGAATTCAGTATGTCAAATATTGAATTTGAAGAAGAAATTGTTCAAGAAATTTTACAATCTAAATATAATACTGATGTTTTGAATGAAAAAGTAATGGAATCGAAAAATATGATTGGAAAAATTTTCGATAAAATTTGTGAATTTATCGATAAAGTTATCATGAAAGCGAAATCATTTGTTTCTCAATTTAAACTTGGTTATATAAAAAATTCTGTAGAAAGAATTAGAAAATCAACCAAAGAACCGAAAGATATGGAGTTTACATTACTAAAACCAAATATTAATTTATTAAAGAAAGACGCAATTAAGGAAATATCTCCAAGTGCTATTGGTTTTGATGTAACCGATAATGGATCTCAATTTGCATATGATCTTGGTAATCCATTTCTTAAGAAGATAAAAGATAAAGAAACAAAAAATGGTGAATATATTAAAAATACTGCATTGGATTTTGTTTCGTCAGATATTGTTGGAGTAAATACCAATAATATTGAAAAAGTAGAAGATATGTTGAAAAAAGATGAAATCAAAATCAATAAAAGTAATTGCAGAAATAATACAGGTGTTATAGAGGAACAGTTAGAAGAGATATTCAAATATATGGATAAAGAATTTGGTCAATGCATCAATGAATTATCAAAGGTAAAAAATGATGCTAGAAAATTTAAAGCTAAAACTTTAACAAGAAACTATAACAGCGTTTATGGTGCTAATATGAATAGTGAAATTAATGCTGTTGCTTCGTTTTATCAAAAAACAGTGAATTATACAGTACAATATTTGTTTAAATCTGTTTCTTTCTATATTTCTTGTTTGAAAAAGAATGTGAATAATTTCGAATCTATGTTATTATAATAAATAAAAAATAATATTGGCGTTAGGAATTTCTTCCTAACGCCAATTTTTAAAAGTATAAATCATATATAATGTCAAATCCTTTAGTTTCATCAATCAATGGTTCATTTGGGAAATTATATTTCGTCATAGGACGAATTGACTGATAATAAGTATATCCATTAATGGTTTTTGGATATGCTGTTAATAAAGAAATAGTGTTAATTTTGGCACTATTAATACCGGTAGTTTCTTTCGGATAATCTCTGCAATCTTCAGGTTCTACCGACATTTTCATTTCTACATATACTTCTCCACCCATATTATTATCAGTAGTATAAAGATTTTCATCCATACTTGTGCCATCAGTATATTGAATTTTTAATTCTGGAACACTATCGAATCCTTTGAAATAGTAAGCAATTCTACTAGCACCAGTGATTGTTTTTCTACCAAAGTATAAATTTCTTTGTTCAGCTGATAAATCAGCAGTTGATGGTTGATATTTAAATGGAACTAAACTGATAGGATCAATCCATTTTGTATAGTCAACATCAATAACTTGACTGTTTTCTTCTCCACAACCATCTGTACCAACTGCAAATAAACAGATTGAAGAATTAATCTCTTCTGTCGTTGTTAATGATTGAATACTGTCAAGACCAAGAGCGTCATTATACGAAGGTGTAACAACAGCCGGAACCAATTCTGGGAAGAATTTTCTTGCTGCTAAAATAGAACCTGGCACAATAACTTTATTATCACCTTCATGTTCGGGAGCTACAATGCCAGATCCATCATGTAAACCTTCAAATAAAATACGTCCTGTTTGTTTTGAATATATTCTTACATGTCCTTTTTTGATTAATTTTCCGGAATCTTTTGGTGTTTGTATATCAGTAAATTTCACTATATCTCTATACATATATTCCGCACTCCTTGTGTTTATTTTATTATTTGTATGTACGTTTTATAGAAAATATATAGGTTTAGAGATGATTACTCTAAACCTATATAATATTTTTATATCAAATATTTCCGCCAGTTACCTGGTCATCCATTTTTTTTAATATCGAGTTATATTTTGAAATGATTAATGTATTGATACTGAGAAATGCAGTAACAATAGATCCATATGTTTTTACATATTTCTTTAATTCATCTATATATTCTGGTTTGATCATATTTGCGTCTATAGTTTTTCCGTTTAATGTGGTTTCTTTATCTAAGTATTTTACAAGTTTTTCTGCTTCTTTTAATGCATTTTTTGCTCTATCTATCGAAAATTTATACATATCATCAAATAAAGAAGCCATCTTAATATAATTAAATTCAAATTCTCCAACATTTTCTTCACTATCTAAGTCAAAAGTTTCAATCGAAATTATGTCTTTTATAAATTCATTCGCAAATGATGTTTGAAAACCTTTATCACTAGGCTTTATTTGATTAAAATTAAATTTTTTAATTAAGGATGTATAAAAATCTTCAATATTTTCAAATTCAATATCTTCTCTAATATTATCCATAGAAGCATCTACTACTAATTCACTAATCATCATCTGAATAGTTCTACTTATAGACGATATCTTGATTAATACATCTGAAACTGAGCTTTTAAATTCATCGCACTGATTTTCTGCATAGTCTAGACCTTTACTAAACGTATATGTGGTAATAGAATCACTTCCGTATTTTTCTTTAGATAATTTTTTCATCTTTTTCTTACGTAAATCCAAACCTATATTACTTAATCTTCGTATTATTTTCTTAATAAAATCCGCAATAGATTTAAATATATTTATAATAAAGTTTTTAACACTATTAACTACAGATTCATAAACAATTTGATTTTCTTCGATAATATTTAGATTTTTATCAAATCTTAATTTTAATAAAGATTCATTCAATGTTTGTTCGTGTTGAATCGTATCCATTTGGAAGTGGAATACGTCCACTGACATGTCATAATTCATATAATATTCCTCCATATATAATACTTAATTACTATAGTGTTTATAAAATTATCAGGGGGGGGGTAATTAGGATCAATATATAAAAAAAGAGTATGAATCATATGACTCATACTCTTTTTTATTAAAGAAGTTTATTGAGTTTTATTATATTATCATTTATCGTTTTTAAATTCATATTTAAAAACACGTATGTTAAAGAAGAAGACATTTGCAAATAATTTGATAATTTTCCAGCACTTTCCACTAAAATTTTAGCACTATCATCAAAATACATTTGTCTAGTTTCATCTAATCTTAATTTTTCAAGTTTATCAATATAACTTTCAATTTCTTTTTTATCTTTATTTAAATTCTTTTTATAACTCTTCAAATCATTTTTTGTATTTTTTAATAGATCTTTACATAGTTTTATATATTTTTTTAAATCACTCAAACTTTTGATTCTATATTCAAATGTAACAAATATATCTTTCGTAAAATTATTTATAAAACTTTCTTTTGAAATATCTGCATTAATATCTACTGATGGGGTTTTATGGCCATTTTCTTTCATAGTTTGAACTAAAGAATCAAAATATTCTTGATCATCGAAATTAGTCAAGTAACCAGCATTTTTCAATCCAGTTTCGTCATAATCAACAAAATCCTTTTTTGGCTTTTGTATAGCTTCAAAAAAGTTATCAAATTCATCATATAAAATGGCGATAAAAATCTTAAGAGGATTCTTAAAAAGATCATACATTGATGGATAATTTTTATTAACACAGAAATTTTTTAAAATCACTGTCGTTGGTTGAAATTCTTTTTCTTCTTTAACTTTTTTATCAACAACTTCTACGTTCTTCTCTACTATAGAGGAATCCTTTTCTGAATTGGCTAATTTGTCTATAATCTTCTTAAAGAAATTATAAATAGCTTTAAAAAAATTAATAATTGCTGTTTTTATTGTTTGGAAAACTCCTTCATATAGTATTTGATTAGAATCTCCAATAATAGTTCGTCTATAATTAATAGCATTTATATTATCATTTAAATATTGTTCTATTTTTATATGTTCAAGATTGAACATAAATGTTTCATATTTTATATCATATAACATAGCAAAACCCTCCTTTGCATATTAATAGAGTGTTACCCCGTTAAGGTAACACTCCATATTTTTGGAATATTATTTTGATAAGTTTATCTGAATGCAAATGTAGTCCATCCAATATAGTAAATGTATCATAAGGAAATTTATCCGGACATAAATTTCCCAACATACACAACATATCATCATATCCAGTCCCAAATTTACAAAAAATAACAGATATCTTATTATCAGTAGTCAAATTTACTGATCTAGAGGTAAATCCTTCAGTTAGAATGTCAATACATGGAGTTTCGAAATTAGGATCAATTTCGAATCCATGCTCAATTAACTCTTCAATCACTTCATCAAAAGTCACTTGTTTTATCATAGAAGAGACCTCCTTTATATCTATTACTTTAAAGTTCATTATAAATACAGTATTTTCTTATTGGTGATAACTTAACAATAAATAAAATTAAAGGAGGAATTAAAATGGCAATTACAAAAACACAGGCTATTAATGCAATGATAGCTACTGCTAGAGCAGAGGTTGGTTATCTTGAAAAGAGATCCAACTCACAACTTGACAGTAAAACTGCCAATGCTGGATATAATAATTATACAAAGTATTGGCGTGATGTATATCCATCTTATCAGGGATCTGCTTGGTGTGCTTGTTTCGTTTCTTGGGTTCTTATGAAAACCTTCGGTCTTTCTACAGCAAAGAAAATGCTGAAACATTGGCCATATGTATATTGTCCAACTCTTGGATCTCTGTTTACAAAATACGCAAATCCAGAAGTTGGAGATATCGTAATTTTCTATAGAAATGGCACATTTGCACATACAGGTATTGTAATCTCTGTAACCGGAGATCTGTTTACTACCATTGAAGGTAATACATCTGGAGGATCTACTATTGTGGCCAATGGTGGAGGAGTTTGCCAGAAGTCCTATTACAATAGCAATCTTCCTGGAACTAAATTCTGTAGACCTGATTGGTCACTGGTAACATCTATTGTATCTTCTGGTGGATCATCCGAAGGATCTTCTGATGTTACAGATTCTGATATCATTCAGATTGGAAGTACCGGAAATGCAGTTAAAGTTCTTCAGCAGAATCTTATTACTCTTGGTTATAGTTGTGGAAAAAGTGGTGCTGATGGATCTTGCGGTAACGATACAGTTGCAGCTATTCAGAGATTCCAGAAAGCTAATAACCTTTCTGTTGATGGTCAGGCTGGAACTGCAACTCAGACTAAGATCGATGAAGCTCTTGATAAAAAATATGCAGACTGGGTTGGCTCTTGTACAGCAGATGGTACTGTAGTTTATGCAAAAGCATGGGGTACAACGACTCTTAAAGAGTATCCATCTCTTAATAAGGGAAATCTTGTAGATGTTTTGTGTATAAGTGGAGATCGTTATAAGGTAAATATCCGTGGAAATAAAGGATATGTATTAAAGAATGCTCTTACTAAAAATACTACATCAAGCTCTGATTCTAACAACTCTAATAAACAAGAAAAACCGGGATCTACAACATCTGAAGCATATAACGCAATTGTACATGATGGTCAGATTCATGCAAGAAATTTCTGTGGAGCAAAACTTGCATTTACTGGTATTGTAGATGCTAATACCAAAAAAGCAGCTGTGATGGTATTACAACAAGCTCTTAATCTTGACTATAAAGCTGGTCTTAAAATTGATGGTTCACTTGGCAATCTAACAATTAATGCTCTTGGAAATCATTATGTAAAGAGTGGAGAAACTCAATATCTTGTAACAGCAGTTGAAATTCTTCTTATGCTGAACGGTTATAACCCGAATGGTGTTGAATCTCCTGGAACTTTCGGAAATGGTCTTCTGACTTGTGTGAAAAACTATCAGAAGAAGAAAGGTTTAACTGTAGATGGAGAAGCTGGTAAGAATACCATTCTCAGTCTGGTTCAATTTAAATAAAAAATAAAATAATTAATATACCCATATAGGAATTTCTCCTATATGGGTATATTATTTTCTTGCTTTTGATGAGAAATAGATCATTGTTAAATATTGATACATTTCTCTTAATAAATTCATATTAAACGAAATATCTATATTATTTGGATATTGTTTCATCATTTCTTCAGAATCTATTAAATAGGATAAATTCCATTTAAGATTTCTATTCCATAATAATGAAAAACTAGAAATTTCATTAAATGTTCGATAATACCCAATATCCAATTTACGATTTACATAGTTCTGATAAAATGTTTGAAAAGAATGAATCAAATTTTCCAGAGCATCATTTTGGATCATATCGAAAAAGAAATATATGAAATCAAGAAAATAATCTTTGTGTTTTTCTATTTTCTCATCTGATATTCCTTTTACATCTATTTTTTCAATTCCTCTTATTTTATCAGAGACATAATACAACTCTATGTGTTTTTTATTTAAACTCATATAAGATGTATACGTATTTTTATTTAAGAAATTTATATTATCAAATTGAGTATAAGTAGGAATTTTATTAATCACATAAATAGCATCGTTCTTTATACTCAATATATCAACATCAGTCAATCCATTGGATTGTATGAACATCTTTCGACATTCACAAAATCCTTCTTCTAGTATCTTTTTAACTTTTTCATCATTTCTTTGCATCATTCCTATTGTGTATTGTCTTACATCTCTAGGTGATATCAACAATTGTTCATATTGTGATTGGTTCAAAACTTTTTTCCACAAAAGAATATTGATGTTAGCTTTGGATATATCATATTCTCTAATATAAGAATTGAATATAAAAGGAAGATCAGATAGATAATTTTTTCTTTCCCATAATTCCATATTTTTCCTCTTTATAAGAAATAACAAATTGTATCCGCATATTTATAAATGTTGTTTAAATTGTCATTATGAAGTTTTTTTCTCATATCTTTAGTTACATTATATCCTTTTATTATTTTATATTTAATTCTTATATTATTTTTTAAATACATGTGATCAAATATCTCTTGTGTTTTTTCTCTTACTCGTTTTAAAAATGAATCCGCATTTACTTTCATTTCATCATATGAATATGAATTCTCTGGAAGTTCACAATATATAATAATATCATTCTTTTCTGACACTATATTATTGATTACAACTCCAGTTTCATACAAATAACCAATCATTCCAATCATCATATTACGAATCATTTTTATACCCTCCGATTATTATTTATCATATAATTCCTTCTAAAGAAAGTCCATACGAATTCATTAACTGAATATATCTTTCTCTATCTTCATCGAATGTCTTTAAACCACTAAGACTAAACTCTGATTCGTCTTCTAAACATAAATCATCAAATTCATTTAAATATTGAGCACAATACCCATAACGAACTTGAATTAATTTCGTTATAGATTCCATTAATGTTTCATATATATCTCCTTTTGAGATTGCTATATATACATTATTTCCTTTATATAATGAATACATGATATTCATTAATTCCATAAAATAAATATCATTTGTTAAAATGAAATTCGCATACCACTGATCAAATTCCAAACTTGTAATTGGAAAATTAATAGAAGGAGGTAGTAACTGCAATTTTCTCCCGAAATTATCTCTCGGTGAAGTAAAATTATATAACACAATATCATCTAAAATCATTTGTGTAGATAGTTTCGAAAAGGTTTCTGCTGTTCCTATCAGTAACATGTTTATATTCTTCCTTTCATTAATAATAAGTAATAGCGGGTCTTATTACTTTATTTTTCTTATCCATTTCTTTTCTTACACCTATTATAAACTGAATATTTTCTTCTGTATAATTATAACCCATGCTTGGAAGAATTATGTTTCTCATGAACATTATATCATTCATTAGTTCTTCTGGCATCATATACAAATAATACCAACGATCAATCATCTGATATTTCAAAAGAATAGTTAAAACCTGTGGTGTATAAGAAGTGTCAAAATAAAATGGATCGTTCGGTCCTTTCTGAATATTCAATCCTACTACATTTCTAAAGAACTGGAACAAAATTTCATGATAATTAAATTCCAAAGCTTCTTCTGGTACATATAAAACAATTGTTTTTCCTTTAAACAAAGCACATACGATTGTTTCTATATACTCAGAAACATTAGGATCGGTATTCAACTGCATTAAATACTCTTTTCTATATGAATTCTTTTCATCTATTACTAAATATTGCATTGCTCTTACATTTGGGATCAATATCGATCCGTTTATAAATAAATTTGCTTCATAACTATTTAAGCCAGTCATATCCCCTACATAAATAACATCACAATTGTTTTTTCTGCTGTCAATCGCCATCATTTTATTATAAACGGCAATTAACTGTCCTGATAATAAATTTGGTTTACAATTCATGGTCATCATAAGATAATCCTCCTTTTATTTATATATTCTCAAACTTATAATATGTAATTATTTAATGCATTTTAATAAAAAATAAAAACTCACCTAGATGACTAGCACATCTAGGTGAGAAAGTTAGAACAATATATATCTTACACTTTACAATGAAATATACGGAAATAGGAAATAAAGGTGTATCGATAAAAGAGTACCGGTAAAATAACACATGAAAACATATCATGACGTTTCCCAGACAAAAGGTTAGCTAGTATACTTTTGTCAACTGGGCTAGTTGGATTCGAACCAACAAATACAGGAGTCAAAGTCCTGTGCCTTACCTTTTGGCGATAGCCCAACATTAATTTCATACAAATTCACTTGATTTGAAGAGGGACATTGTGCGTAAATGTCCCTCTAAATCGGAGAAAACATGTAGCAAAAAATGTTACCAATGGGTTCAACCATGCAATATATATGGTTACATCCATATATATTATATTTTTGTTATAAGGTTGATAAATAATTAATAATCATTTAAAGCTTCTTTTTCATAGTTTGATTCTTCATTATTATCTTTACCCATCAATTCATTTTTGATATAATCTTCGTTAACCACATTTTCACTATTAATCGGTTTCAGGTTCTCCTCTTCTTTTTTCTTTTTATTAAAATTTCCGAAAACATCTTTCCTAAGAGGATCGTTTCTCATTTTATTCCTTTCTGCCGGACTAATTTCATCTGTTCTTTCTTCGTTTCTATGAGAAACAGTTTCTTGCTTTTCTTCAGCTTCCGTCGGATTTGCAATTCCTGCTCTTACTCTAGGAACTTCTATTTTAAATTTCGGTTTTGCTTTAATAGTATCATTCCGATATATTTTTCCTTTTGTCGTAGCCTGTATTTCTACTTTCATTCCTTCATTATACTGATCTTTACTTAAGATCGAAGATGTTTCTTTTACACCATTACCAATTTCTGATTTGGTCTCCTCTTTTATGACTCTACCTTCCGAATCATAACTTCTTTCAACTAATTCGATTTTCATATTAAATATTTCTCCTTTCTCATTTGGATCGGATTCGATTATTATGTTGTTTCGATCCATATCTTTTTGTAACTCTGTTGCCAAATACACTTTACCACATTTTGTACAAATTAGATTATTAAATCCATCGTCATAATCTATTTCACCATTACAAGGTAATCCTGTGAATGGATCCGGATTATTACAATGTATTTTTCTTCCATCTAATTCAAACATATATGGATAATCTAATAATACAGGACCAAACCCTTCTCTCAATCCATAATTCATGAAGAATTTAGTTCCTATATCTTCTAATATATATTTACCTATCATTTTGTTTAATAAAGCAAATATATCATCTGATACTGAAATGAACTCAGCTTTAGATGTGATTGGTTGAACTCTTTCAAATAAACCAACTGTACCACATGGAGAGATCTCAAAGCATTTTGTTACAAATGGTTTCAAAAATTGTTGATTATAATATTCTGATGGATTATCATTTAAACCAACTTTATCTAAAGCCACTTTTAATACAATACCTTGATCTTCTATGTGTTTATACACAACTCTATTCGTTCCAGCGGCAATTCTTTTAAAACCATATGGTTTTACAATATCATTAATCAATTCATATTTCTTTTTTGGTTTTGATTGATATTTGATACTGGTTGCTATTTTATTTAATTGAAATACCGCATATGGATGTATATACGAATACAATGGCCGACATCTCAGATTGTCAAATTTGAATTGGTCGATGGGGATTTGTTTCTTATATAAAGCTTTAATAATATCTATTCTAGCCAATCAACTCACCCCCTAATTAATTATGGCATCCAAAAATCGTTTTCGTCTTTCTTGATATTCTTTATTAAAACGATCTGGTAATGTTATTTCCATATCATCAATTGTAAAATCTCTTGTAAATGCATCAATAACATTTTGTGAACTATTATGCATATTTAATAATTGACGATATTGATCACTATCATATGCTTGTTTTAAGTCATTCCTTTGTTCTTTAGCCCTCCTCATTAATATTTGAGCATACTCGTATCCAAGATTATCCATCCATTCCCCAAAATCAACACGTTCTTCTTGCTGCTGTTCTTGATTCTGTTGTACTGGCTGTGGATCCCATTCTATTAATACAAAACCTTCCATGGAAAATCCAGAATGCTCTTGCTTAATTCTATTCATTTCACTTAAATACTGATAATATTCTTCAGCTTCCTTAAGCTGTTCTTCAGGACTCTGTTTCTCAAACTCAACTCCTTCATAAGAATAAAACATCTTATCCAATTCATTATAAAACCTTATCTTTTCTATTTGTTTTTCTCGATAAAATTTCTGCTGTTCTTCATACTGTTGTTGAGCAATATAAGGATTATAACATTGGTTATATAAAGAATTATAATAACCTTGTCCTTGTTGCTGATTATAATAATTATATGGAGGATTCATGTAATTATCGTTTGTGAATCCTATACCTATTCCACCTATTGTTGGTGGAGTTTCATTTACTTGGAATGCGTTATAATTAGACGCATTCCAAGGATTATAATTATTCGTCATAAGATATTCTCCCACCTTAAAATTTCTATATTTCATTCGCTTTTATAATATACAATTTAAGTATGAATTATAAAAACCTTATTGTGATAAGAATATCTTACTTCTTATTAAACGGAAAATATACAGTACATAATCTCTCTTTCAGTTCTTCAGAATATGTGTAATCAATAAACAACTGAGCCTGAATTTCTTCTAATATATCTCGATATTTCAATATCGGAATTGATATATTTGATATTACATTATTAATCTTCTCCTCTGTAGTTATATCTATCAAAGAAGACATTAACTTTGAAGAAAAATACATATAAAGTTCACTGAATGCTCTATTAGATAACCTCATAATAAAATTACTTAAATATCGAATGGATTCATGTTCATTCTTATTGTGTCTAAACTGGAATAACAAGTTAGCAATCTCATATAACTTTATCGTATTATGATCAATAACAATGATAAATATTGACTCTGGATTAAATAGATTTAAATCATAATCAGTTTCCACCACTTTTCTTATAAACAATTCTGATTCTTCTGGTGTTAAAATATTCATCACATGTGTTTTTATTTCATTTATTAATGTAATTAAAGATGACATCACCATAAATTTTTTCTTTTGATCAAATAAACAAGACTCATCTTGTAAAATTATTGATAAATTAGCATCTTTGTTAAAATCATTATTCTTTATTGATTCATTTTCAATAAAGTAGATAGAATCTTTACCAAAATTTCTTAAATCATTCTCAAAACTAGAAATTGGATTAATGACATCATTATGCTCATAATTTTTACCATAATAAATACATGGGGATATTGCTGGTTTATCATCATCATAAATTATTAATGATCTTTTTCCAAGTCGTCCTACTTCTTTTTTTGTGATATAATTTTTTACATTTTTAGCTTTTTCCATGTTTAATCTCCTTTTTATAAATTATAACCTATGTGATGTATAACCACCACATAGGTTGTTTTTGTTAATAAGTTTTCATGAATTTAAATATTTATTTTAAAATAAGATAAGTGAATGTATCAATTCCAGCTTCACCATCGACAAGAATATTGGCTTTTCTCTGTAATGCCACTACACCTCTGTATGTAGATGGTCCAAAATCACCATCGATTCCAGATACAAGAGAAATATCATGTGCATACAGACCTATCTGTAATACTTTTACATATGCATTACCATACATTCCTTTTCTTAACACATGTCTTTTAACTGCCGCTTGTGTTTTTGGCCCAAAACTTCCATCAACAGCAAGACCTTCATTGTATTGTGAATTCAGTGATTTTTGTACTGCTCTGATGTAAGCAGCTCTACTGTTCGGACCCCAAGATCCATCCACATCAATACCAAATTCATACAGAGAATTTAATTTCCTCTGCGCTTCTTTAATCTTTGAGATAGTAATGGAACTTACAGCAGAATTGTTTGAATTAGAGGACGAAGAATTATTATCTTCACTTCCTGTTGATGGTTTGGATTCTTCTACGACCTTTTCTCCAAGATCAGAAGATTTTATCCAACCAATGCCAATGTTGTTTCCTACCTTTACATGTGTAAATCCATTAGATTTTGTTCCATCAATTTCAACACGATTGCCTTTCGCAATTTGACCAATAGTTGTTGTAGCATTTGCTGTCTTGTATACGTTGGTGATATCAACCAAACATACAAGGGTTCCTGTTGCTTTCCATGATACAACAGTTTCTGATTCATTCCCTGAAGATTCTTCTTTATGATTGGTGATATATTTTTTAAGATTTGTGTAAACAAATTTCTGTCTATTTTTATATGCACCAACCTGATTTCCTGTATCTGTAGAGCAAGCTGCATAAAGATTATCGAGAGTGTAAGGTTTTTTGGTTTTTCCAATCACTCTCTTCATTGCTCCATAACCACCCTGATGTCTGAAATTAGCACACATCATTTTAGCATCCATTTCGGTCACACCAAGTTCAGCAGCTTCTGTGATATATTTCTCCATCTGCTCAACAACGAGCTGATCCTGAACCTGATGACCAACCTCTGTGTCAATAATTTTCTGAATGCAAACTGCTTTGGCGCTTCCTTTAGATGCTTTATAAGTAGACCAATTTGCATGGTCAATATCATAACCAATACCAGCAGTATCAAGCTTTGCAAATCCTTCTGGATCTTTTTCTCTGATAAGTTTCAAAAGTCTTTGTGCTTCTGTTGCGTACCACTGACCGGCACCAATTGTAATAGCTACTTCATTACTAGTATTTGCTCCAGCAGGAGTAAAGTCATTATATCTCTTATTACCATATACCTGACCTCCAGTTTCCACAGCATATATGATATTACAAATGACTTCTTGTTCGTATTTTGTCATAACACTCATGAGTTTAAACCTCTCTTTCTTCTTTATTTATTAATATGTGATGTGTTTAAGATATTTACTTTAAATCTTTATATTCCATTTGATTCTAACATCATAACTATATTTTTTAAAGATTCTTTTAAATCTTTCAAATACTCATATGATATAGCTTGATATGAATTTAAAGATGTTACTTCTAATCCAATTTTCTCCTTTTTATCTACATAAGGGGATAAAAAATTTAATAAGAATAAATTTGCTTTTATTGGATCAGTAATGGTGAAATTCAAACTATAATTTCCTGGCTTATTGTATAGCATAATAGATTCGCCATTTTTATATTTTTCCATTAATTTCAAATCACTATCTTCTATTATTAATTTCATAACACATTCTCCTTTTAATTATATAAATAAAATATGATTGTTTATACTCCCTAAACATAAACATATTTTATTTATTTTTATTATTTCTTTACTTTTAGTATCATAATCCCAAAGAAATGTAGCAAATACTTTATTTCTTTCTAAAATATCCAATAAATCTTTAGATCTTAAATATTCATCTTTTATATGGATAATAATACCATGATCATTATGACATAATACATTTGCTGCTATTCTTGCCTCATTAACATAATCTTTACCTGTTAATACTTCATTTAAAATTAAACCATTAAATATCCTTTCCATATAATGATTCAATTTTATTTTATTATAATAAGAATATAATTCAATATAAAAAGAATTCTTTCTTATCTTTTCTCTTGTTTCTAATTTATTAAACATTTCATCTATGAATTCTTTATCATAGATTTTTTTGTTTTCTTTATTCCCTAATATCACTTCTTCACCGAATTGATGAAGATATGGAATCAAAATAGTTTTATTCATTTTATTCTCCTTAAACTGCAACATCTATTCCTTTGATTGGTTCTCCATATTGATAATTTTCTAATTTAAAATCATCTGGAGTGAATGAATAAAAATCCGTAATATCTGGATTAATAATCAATTTTGGCGCAGGATACTGTGGTCTTTTGATTAATTCTTTCACGATATTAACATGCCGATCATATATATGACAATCTGCAATAACATGCACGAATTCACCTGCTATCATATTAGATACCTGAGCAAACATGTGGGTCAATGCCGCATACTGTACTACATTCCATGCATTTGCTGCTAAAATATCTTGAGATCTCTGATATAAAATTGCATTAAGAACTAACTTATCCGATTCTTTGTCTCTTGTAACTTTATAATTCATCATAAAAGCACAAGGTTCAAGACCCATCATATGAGTATCTTCTACACTAAACATATTCGTGATAATCCTTCTAGAAAAAGGATTATACTTTAATTCATGAAGAACAAAATCGGTCTGATCTAAGAATTCATTATAAACATGAATTCCTGATTCTACAAAACCATTTGCGGTTGCAAATCCTTCATGTATTTCATGAGTAGCTTTTCTTAATTTTGATCCGATCTGATATCCATAAGCGGCTCCAATAGAACCATTATCGTCAGCCCAATCATCCCATACATGGCTATTCAAATCATGTACATTGTTTGACTTCTTTTGATAAATCCATAATACTTCATCTATTGCGGATTTAATAGGAGTTTTCCTTAAAGTCAAAATAGGAAACTCCTTTCTTAAATCATAACGATTCACAACAGCAAACTTACTAATCGTAGAAGATTGTTCATTAGTATCTTTCCATACCGCTCTACATTTTTCCATATTATCCTGTGATAATACATCTTCACACATTCTTACAAACACCTGATCCGCATAGCTCATAATTATTCTTCCTCCTCTAATGAAAAACTTGATAATCTTATAACTAGATTATTTAATCCATATAAACTATCATCCTCAGATAATGATATATAATCCGGATTTTGATCTTTGATTTTAAAATCACAAATAGGAACCATATTGCAATATACACATATACGAAGTTCTGATTCATCTTCATTTATTTCTGTCAATATAAAACTTATTGAAACTTCTAATGGTTCTTCTTTCTCTTTCTGACACTTTGTCCAAACATCAGTGCGTGAATTATGTTTATCATCTATCACTCTTATGCATTCAAAATCTACTATATTTATTCTTAAAAAATCATCTAAATAAACTGATTCTGCGTTCCAAATTTTGACACCGCTTTTCATTGCTACTTCTATACGTTCTCTGACAGAATCATCTATAACCATTTTAATTGAAGATGCCATAATTACCTCCTAATTTATCCATAGTATTTTATAATATCAAAATACTCATGTAATTGAAATGGTTGAATTCCCATATAGTGAATGGGAAATAACAAATTTGAGTACTGGATATCCGAATCATCTATATTTTCAGATACTCTAAATCTCTTAAGTGAATCATAAGCCATATGGTCCACTTTAGAATTAAAATCAGCTATAGTTTTTACCAATTCATCCGAGCAAAATCCTCTAACCAAAATATCGTAATTATTAAAGTGTAAATAATCACGTAATTTGTTAATATTTTTCTGTATTTTTGCTTCACTATAATAATCTTCCATATGACCTCTCATTTTAAATAACCGAATAGGTATTTTAGTTTGAGAAATCAATCTTATTATGATTTGAAATATATGCTGATTAACTACAGGTTGTCCAGTATAATTGATCAACTTCTTATCCTGCTGATTATTCACCCATTTGGTTAACCAAGCTGTTAAACCATCAATGCAATATTTTGAATCTGAGAAAAGATAAATATCTGTAATATTGATTCTCTGTTGCATTAAATTGTAATAAAGTTTACAAGCATTATTGATACCCTCATAAATAGCCACTAATTCTCCAATATTATTAGTACTATTTTTTAACACCAATGGTTCTGAATAAAACACATCATTTTCATGCACTACAATATTAGCAGAAGAACTGTATGTTCTTCTGCTATTTTTGTTTGTATAAATAGATCCATCTGTAAAAATAACAATTGTATTTTTATTAAATATCTGATTGTATTCTACTAATCCCATTTTAATCTCCTTAATTAATTTTCAGATTAATCTGTTTTCTTTGATATTTGCTCTAATAAAGAATAAAGTTCATCTTCATTTATAATAAAACCTCTAATATCCAATTCATACTTTAAATATGCAATAAATATTTTGATTTCAGATTTTGTTTTTAAACCATTTTCAATCAAAGAAGGTTTTAAATCAAGCAGTACATTATTTATTATCGTAAGTATATGTTTCTCTTGTTCTGGGTTGTCCAACTGTAAAGCATTTACTTTATACTTAAAGTATTCATAAAGTTTTGCTTTTATTAAGAATAAAAGTTGATTATTCGGTATTGATTCAATACCTATTAATAAATCATTAGAAAATTCTTTAAATGTTTTATTCTTCTTTTGAATATTGTCGTTTTGAAAAATTTTTACTTTCATGAAAAGTCCTCCTTTTTTATATTTTTCTATTTTAATAATATATAAACAATATTTATTTTTCAAAAAAATCACTACTATAGGACTTTTTCCTATAGTAGTGATTTCAATGGAAGGTAGTTCTCCGGCGTCTCCGGAGGCAAAGCAAAAATCAAGACCATCATGCATAAATATGGCAGATAAATATATATTTAAATCGTATCTGACCCTGTGAAATTTAAATATATATTTACTTTATAGTTATGATTGTTTTAAAAATTATTTTCTTAAAAAGTTAATATCACTTTCTTTTGCTTTCACAAAATTAATTTTCTTAATACAAGATTCATCAGCCACAATATAAATTCTTTCTTTCGGAATATCATTTACTTCAGCAATCATATCCAATGCTTCATCCAGAGAAACATTTTGATCTTGAATAAGTCTTTCAAGATTTCCTGTATATTCTACCAGAAAATTATTACCTTTTGTTTGATTTACAACAACTTTCTCTGGTGTAATTCCAAGAAGTTCTTGATGCTCTTCGCCAAGAAGATTAAGTTCTTGAAATGCTATGGTATTTTCACCATAAGAATTTAATACCATTTCATCTACACAGTCTGACTCATAAATGAGTTTTGCTGAATCCATCATAATTTCTATATCCTCCTTTTATGATATATATGAATTACTTATATGTTTTTTATTCTACAAAATAGATAGGTCTATAGACCTTTTTCTTATCCTCAATACTATCATATGTTGTATCTACTATTCTTTTTTCTTCTATTGATCGATTCTTGTTTTTGATATCTTCTATCTTTTTATTCATTGCATTTATGATATCATTCATTTCGGGCAATTTGTACGCTACTGAGGTTGTATCATCATTTTTTTCCTCTGTTTGAACTTTAACAAATGTGGGAGACTGCATTAATAATTTTTTATTTTCTTCTTCCGAAAAAGCAATCGTGCTTCTCTTATACCTTTCTATTTTTTCATGAATTTCAGGAGGAATGAAATCTGAATATGTATCCATGAATTCTTCCCAATTACCCATTACTTTATCAATAGGTATAAATATTAATTGGTCATGCACAAGATCGTGTACAGTTTCTGATAATGGTATTAATCCAACCATCATAAAATAATGCACATACATAGCTTCTTTTGCTACCATTTCAACTTCTAAAGATTCTTCAAAGAAACTACGTTTATTATATACAATAACTACGATATCATATAAAGTTAATGGATGATGATGAATATGTATTTTTATTTTAAATGAATTCATATTTGTTACGTTTTCAAAAAAACTACATTTATTCATATCCATATATTCTCTTAAATAATTAATGAAATCTCTATATTCCATAGAGCTTCTAATAATTCTCTCAATATCTTGTAAATAACGATTAAAATCTTTCTCTTCAAAAAGGTCATAATCTTTAATATCGTATGGTGGAATTTCATCTATTACTAATATATTTGAATTTAAATTTTCCGGATTTGTTATCTCATATGACATTAAAAACACCTCTGTAATTATTCTTTAATTATATATTATCTTTTTGAAATTGTGAACCATTTATAAAGGAGGAATATGAATATGAAGAGAAATGATACACCAGTTAATTTAAAATGGTCATCTGACGAATTGTGTGAAACAGAATTATTATTGCTAAGGAAATTGGTTTTGATGGATAGTACTTTAAACACAAATACAAAAAAGGAGTTATCTGCTAAGTTAAATTGTATAATCAAAAACAAATATTATCCAAATAATAATATACCAATTCCTCTTATGTATATTAAAAATCATTCTTATTGTTCATGTGGCGGATTCAGTTTCGAATTTCATTCAAGTACTGGAATGATAGAAGTTACAGATATTGATAATAGTGGAGATTATGTTAATATACCGCTATTTGGTACTCATAATATGGATGAAATTCCAAACAGATTTGAAAATGATCAAATAAGAGAAAGATATCTTACAAATGTTCATTTTTGTAGTGTTTGTGGAAAGCCAATAGATAAAGGATTTCTATACACTGAAAAGAATTTGATCTTTTGTGATTATTCAGAAATATTTAGTTGGTTAGATTGGAATCATAGATCATTTAATTGGAGATATGATAAAGGGAAATTCTTCACAAGAGAAGCATTATTTTTACCATTTACTGAATTGAATATAAAATATCATACTTGGTATCAAGATTAAATAAAATAAAAAAGGAGAGATAAGTATGTTTCATTTTAGTTTTATTCCGGAATCAAATAACAAAATCAAAAAATTAAATATTAAACCAGGTTTTTTAAATTTAATAAAAGATAAACCATTTGGAGATAATTCTTCATTAGAATATAATTTCGGTTTGTCTATTGAACAGAATTTGGAAAATATTTTGTTTACTTCTACTTATGATAAGAGAAAAGAATATGAATCATCTTTTTCATTATCTATACAGGATGCATTAACACTTTCAAATGAAATTATCAATAAATGTATGGAAGCAATTAGAATAAAAGATTCAGTACGAAAAAAAGAACTTAAAAAAGACGAAATTATATATCAATTTTTAGATAAAGAAGATGATTCTATAAGTGAAATTAATATTTCTTTAGAAAAAGAAAATAATAAAGCAAAAAGGAATTTTATTGATTCTTTTGAATATAAAATTATTATACAATTCTCTGATGTTACAGGTGAATTTTCTAATTTAGTATTGGTATATTCAAATATATATCAATCTATATATGGTTTGGTTACTAAAAATCTTGATAAATTAAATAGGGAGACTAAAGAAAATAGCGATAATGAAAATGAAGTATTTACAATAAATACAGAATTTGTAATAGAAAAAAGTATCGAAGATTTTCTTGAACTTATAAAGAATCAAATAGTAAATTTTCTTATTCCAAAAATTGAAAAGATTGATATTGATGAATATACTTTGTTAAAAGAATATGTGTCTTCTAGAATAGTAAGTGTGATGATTGATAAAGAGATATTAGAAAAAGATATAAGAATAATATTAAATCAAGTTAAGAAAGATACTAGTAATGCATTGAGAAGAATAGATGAATTATTTTCTCTTAATAAAGAAGATCTTTTAAAAACAATACTTTCAAATCTTTCTCCAATTAAATCAATGAATGAAGAGGATATGAAGAAATTGTCTAATGAATTTATATCAAAAGAATTAAAGAAAGGAAATGATAATGAATGATATTACTCAAGATATAGATAAGTTTTTCTTAAATTTTGAAACTGAAGATAAATTTGAAGATCCTTCATTATCGGAGATTATTAATATGATTATTTCTGATAATAACGATACAGAGATTGAAAGAATTAAAATACCTTGGTATATTTATGATGATTTATTATCTATCATAAGTGAAAATTCAGTTTCAAAAGAATATTCTGTGATAACATTGGATTTACCATTAACTTCTACTTTATATAAATATAATATCGCTATGATGAATTGTGAAGAATATATGATCATCAGAAAATATAGTTTTATATCAAAGAAGTTAATAAATGAATTCTTTATCACGTATAATAATATTTACTAAAAGAAAACCCATATAGGATTAATAATATCCTATATGGGTTTATCAAATAATGAAAGAACACCAATATTTTGCGAATGCAAAATATTGGTACATTTAACCTGAAGCTTTGCTAAATATATAACTAAAATAATTACTAATGAAATTATTGATAAATAATAATATAGATAAGTATTGTATTTTTATTTTTTTGTAAAAAATTAAAATTTACAGATATTACTAACAAAAAAGTAAAAAAAATTTCCTTAAATAAATAAATCGGTTGGAAGATCAAAGCTTAACCAGTCGGTAGATAAAAAAAGGAACTTGACGGAGATCTATACACATAGTATCCATGGCTCGCTCGGCGCCCCGGCCTCGCTGAATAGTACCCACAGTATTACCACATTTAGGCACTAGCACCTGCATGGTAGTACATGAGGGGGTTGGGGGGTTTTAGGGGGGAAGGGGGATTTTTATATTTTTTTGAACGGAAAATAAATATACGAGAACTAACTAGAGATTCTAGTTAGTTCTTTTTTTAATATTTATTATATCGATAACTTTAATATAATCAATATATGTAAAGGATTTGATCTTTATGTTTAAAATAAGTAATATTTTTAACAAAAAGAAAAAGAAGAGAAACGAAATACAAGATACAGAGTTTGATGAAAAATTAAAAAATAACAAAATAGATAACACTGAGTTAAATATGACAGGAATCACAGAAGTTGATTCCTGTATTGTATACATGAATAATTTTAGTGGATTTTCAGAATTAGGAAAAACACAAGAACAGAAAGAAATTATGGAACGTGAACTTTCTTGTGTAAAAATTCTGATTGAATCCACTTTAACAAAATATTTTTTAGACAGTTTGGATTTCTTTATAAAAGTCAATCACGAGAATACAAAAGATTTTTTAGACTATTTGCTTACTTTAGATACTGAAACCAAACAAACTCGAATATACTTATTGATTAGTGGATCAATAGGAGATTACATAGATTTTATTGGTAACTATGAGACACATTATGGTGATAGAAATAATCTTATCGTTGGGATTATTCTAAAACACATGCAAGAAATACCGTTACACTATAATCAATATAAAGATATCAATGATATCTATGATCTTCATCTGGGGTATAGTGAATTTAATAATTTCCAGATAAAACAAACTCCTCAATCAAAAGCTGCTCTTGCAAAAATATTATCCGGTACAGCCAGAGGGGATTATATGGTAATATTAGATACAACGATGTTGATGAATGGATACGATAAAGAATATGTACCAGAAAGCTGGCATAGAATTCTTGATTTATTTATAAAAAAAGAAATTGATCTAAAACATTTTCATGTTTTCTTTTATTGTGATTCACAAATTGAGAAAACAATGATAAAGAATAATTTCTTAGTTACGTCAGTTTGTGATAGCAATATCTATTCTATCAATTTTTCCGAACTGTTTTATTTAAGAAGTTTTTTCTTAGAACAAAATCAGGAACTTATTGATTCTATTCAAATGAAAAATAATGAGTTCTTGAAAGAACATTCATTTGAGTATCAGAGGAAACAAGACTCTGATGAAGATGAATCTATTACACCATTGAATATGATTGATATGGTGGATGAGATTATAAAATAATTTTATTAGGAGATTTTAAAATGAGAAGAGAGTTTAACAATCAAAACGAGAAAAGAGAAAGAAAACCCATTTCAACAACAACCTATACAAAGAGTTGTAAAACAGTAGTTGGGGCATTCGATGCTCTTGTAAATGCACATCCGGAACTGGATAAAGTTATAGATCCGGAATTTACAACAGATGATACCGTGGAAGCGATAAAGTTCCATAACCTTGATTATGTGAAAGAAGAAGGTATTACTCTTTACGATATGCTTCTTAACGTAATTAATTATGTTCAAAACAATGCACCAGACGTTGAAAATCTTGATAATATGAGAACATCAATGTCTCTGAAATCAAACAGAGTATTCGTTCAGACTAATAATTTTGTTAGTTTTGGATGGATGGTAAAATATACGAAGAGTGGAAGAAAATCTGCTGTTATTGACAGTATTGATCTGATGATCATTCTTTATGGAGATAAATCTATTGATCTTTATGAGAAGAATCTTATCGAAGATGGATGGACGAAAAAAGAAGAAGAGTAAGAATACATACCCACATACCGAATTATTATATCGGTATGTGGGTTTATTTTTTATAAGTTCACATCATAAGGAATGTCTAAAATATCTTTGACTTTTCTACTTAATTCGATCAATCCTTTGTTAATCGCTGATGTTATTAAGATCGAACAGGTCATACGACCATTGACAGATCCGATAGATAACAATGAATGAATCTTTTCATCTGGTCTATATTCACTAGTTGGTTCTTTTCCTTCTGGGAAGATATCTTTTACTACACCTTTCAGCGCAGAATAATAGATCAACTTATCACCAACTGACATTTTATCTTCATACTTCAGATAAAATTCAATTAAGACACCATCTTCACAATTTTTAAGTTTACCAGTCGCTGGTAATTTTTCTGTAGATGGAAGTTCTGTCTTTTTATCAATTCCATATTGATCCATTGTTTTCTTTTTTTCATCGATCTCTTTTTCATATTCCGTAACTATCTTTTTTAATGAACTTGATAATTCATTCTTTTCTACTGTTCTTGATATAATAATATCTTGAACCACGCCAGTTACTTTAGACGTAATTGGTTGTCTACCAAGTTCTGTGATAGAATCTTCATCGGCAACCAATGCTTTAAGAAGAGAATTCATATCATCTTCATCATATGGTTTCTGTATGATTAATAAAGGATCACCTTCTTTAATTGCTTGTCCTTTTTTAACCATATTGTACACATTTGTATCTTTTGGTAATGGAACTTCTCTTTTAATAACAATATCTGTTGTCATTTTCTCTGATAATTCATGAGAAATAATAGCACTATCTTCATACCCCTCATCAGTATTCAGAATTGCAAATTTATTCAAAGTTCCGATATTATATGCAATGTTTTCATCGATTCCAATTTCATCAGAAAACGATGATTTATCATAAGCAACAATTTGACCTTCTTTAACTTTACTTCCGACTCTTAAATCAGAATCCAGTTTTAACACAACAAAGAAACCACTACTGGAGTTCTTTTCTACTTGTTCGGTTAAATCAATATAATCATAAGTAGGTTCTCCATTTTTATTACTATATTCGATAATCATATGGTTATCATCTTTCTCAATAACTTTACCATTTCCTTTTGCTTTATATGCAAATATATCAGATATGAGATATGGTAAAGCTTCATCTGCCCCTGTAGTGATTAACAGTGGATCTGAATGTCTGCATCTCATTCCATGCTTTGATGTCTGTACAAAGTTCATTGCAGATCTGAATGGGTCATCTCTTGTGATTCCATAGGGAGTTAAAGCTTCGGTCATACATAATGTTTTAGTCACATTGATTTCATCTTCATTATCTTCTGAATTGGATGTAATATAACCTCTGTAACCATTGACATTCGCATCAATAGTCGCCTGTCTTGGAATACCAACTTTTCCTGAAAAACCTGTGGACATAGATAATACATTCTTCATTGAATCATCATAACCACGTTTATCAAGAGTGTATGCTCTACTGGTATTTAAACCACCAGGACCTTCTGGTGTGATACGATTATAAGCTTCGTATTCATTCAGAGCATTGATAATAGATTGATCTTCTGTAGTGTTATTTAAAAGGACTGCGTTGATCAAAGCATTTCTTTTAACAGAAAATACACCTTGTCCTCTATGTTTAATTTGAGTACAATAATCACCATAAGCTTTAGATAACACGTTACGATATAAAAGATCTGCAATTAATTCGTTTCTTCTAATACGTCTGGACGATGTAATGTCAGTATGTTTAATGAATTTATTATCAGTCAATAATTGATTTGCATATAATAATAAACTTATATAATCTGTAGGTAATTTATAATATTTCAAAGAGTTATACGTGATAGGATAATCAATGAGTAACTCATAGAAGTTATCCAAACCATCTGCTTTGATTCTACCGCCAAACATATCTAAGAAATTAACATAGGTTGTTTTTAAGTTAATTTCGGTTAAAGAAAAGTCTTCTGTATTGCATACTTTCAGACCGTTCATTAACAAAGATGATGCATATGTCAATCTATATTTTAAATAACCATCTTTAAATCGAATGATATCGAATTGATCCTTATCAAACAAAGGTCTCTTTTCAGATAATTCATATTCAATTCCTGCTTTTCTTAATACTTTTTCAAGTCCTTCAGAATAAGCACATACCACAATCAAAGGGATTTTAGATGCAAGCAAACTTGCTTGTGAAAAAGTATATTTTACAGAAGTTGTTGTTTTATTATATATATCCGAGAATCCTTCCAATTCAGTTTCAAGAAAATATACAATCATAGTTGATAAAAATATGAAATTTTTATTATTTGCATTATAATATAAGATAGATTTATTTCTTTTATCAATACCGAATGGAAATCCGTTTTTTAAATCAATTTTATCTCCATAGTCTTTTCTTAATTTATCTTGATTGAATTGGAATAAATAATTCTTAGTTTCGATTTCTGAATAAGCAGATCCAATATCAATATAATCAACTGGGACTTCATATTTGGAACAAACTCTTGTATTATCCCCTTCTAGTAATTTTAAATCTTTAAAATTGCCTTTGCTTAAAGTTTTTATAAGACGATCTGTAGGAGCATTTGACTTTCCAAGAGTAGATCCAAATCTACGAATAAATATTTTATTATAACAGGTAGCAATTTGTACAGTATCTTCTTCTGTTTTCATGATAGGTATTGGAAATAATTGAGAAGAGATATTTTTGATATTACCTCTTAATTTCATATATTTCCCATCAATGAATTTTGGTATATCGATAACTACTGTAAATCTTTTACCATTTTCATTTTCATATACAACAGTATAAGTTTCGATAGCATCATCACTGGTAGATGTATCTTCTACACTAATATCTTTTACCACTAATGGGTGTCTTTTGTCATGGAAGAAATTAAACATTGCTAAAATATCTCTATCGAGATCATATTTTTCATTCATATTAGCATATTTTAATTCTTTCCATTCTGGATTTACAGAATCTACATCTAATGCGATAGGTTCAATATCCTTTGTTTCTTCATTTTCATCAAATGTAAGAAAATCACGAATATTTTTATTTTTAAATTCCTTATCCAAAAAGTCATCTTCAAGTTTTAATAAACGTGAAGTTCTAGCTGCACTCATTTTTGGACCATCATCAGGTTCAGCCGCTAATGTAGATAAGATTTCCTTTACTCTCTCATCATCATTCAATTTATCTAATGCATCTTCAGTATCATTAACGTTTGATGAAGCTTGCACTACCCTGTCTACGAGTTCCTGTTTTAAAACCTCTTTATTAGTTTCATTATCCCCTTCAGTGTCTTGTTTTACAGCTCCTGAGGAATCAGGTTTTTCTTTAATAGTATCTTCTTTTGTTTTGGATATAGTTTTTATAGCTGTTTTTAAACCTATATCTGTTTGAGGTTTTGTCGCCACAGCTGATGGTGTAATATTAGAAATATTTAATTTTTGCGCTTTTTCTATTTTATCAATAATATCGGTAGCAATAGCTCTTGGAGATGATTTTTGGTCATCTTCATTTTCTATTGGTTCAGTATTATTTATAATAAATTTGATATTTCTAAGAAATATTGTTCTCGCCTTTCCAATATTATCAATATTCCCAAAATCTGTAACAAAATAACTCTTATTTCCGAGAAACACAAAATTGATTCCTTTGTAAGTTTTTATTAGATATTCTGGATTTGTCATCAAGCATTTATAGATACAAGAAATGGGATTAATACCACTTGTTGTCATCCATAACATATCATTCTTTGGCTTACAAAATTTTAACCAATCGTTTACTGGAATAATAACTGTTGTCTTTTTATAAGAAGAATTAAAACGTTTATCTTTCAACATTCTTTCCATAAAGTCAAGATAAATTTGATATCCACGTAAGTTAGAAAAATTATTATTACGGAAGAATACTTCATTATAGTAATAAAGATCATTAAAAAGATTGAAACCTTTATATTTATCAATATTCAAGTACGTGAATTTGATGTTTGGGAGTTGTGGTTGATGTTCTTTATAAATAGCGAGAAGATCTTTATTCGTTTTTATACGATCCTTGAAGAGATTTCTCTTTAAAATCCCATCGAGACTAGAATCAGCCTCATCAAGAACCATGATCATATCACTATCTATATTGATACAACCTTCACTATAGATACAATATTCATTCTGAGATTCATTAAGATAAAACTCTAATTCTTCATTGACAGCAAAAATTGATTTACAGTTATTTGTGATATCTACAATACGATTCTTAAGTTTTGATTTAAAGATATCAGTAATCATTCTATCTGTATTATTTTTTATCAGAATTGTATTAATAAATTCTTTTTCTCCAAAAGAATCAATATAATCTATGATAGATTTACATAAGGAAATTAAAGATGAATCTATTTTGATTTTTTCATTATAGTTTGATTTGGCTACAATTCCACTTAATACAAGAGCAGAAGCCATTAAAACATTTTTATTGATTCTTGGGTTTACGTTCTGTATATATAAAAGATGTAAAAACATCTTTACATATTTATCATAAGAATCAAATGTTTTTTGATCATATTTTGTTTTGCTTAAGATGTATATTTCATTCTTTGTGCATTCCTGTATATGTTTAGAACGATTGATATAAATATTTATTTCATCTTTTATTTTAAAATGATATTTCTCATGATATTCATGGATACATGAATAAATAATTCCAGCCACATCATCAATATCTTTATCTAACCCATTGAATGTAAATTGATCGATATTGTTTATTGATGCTTTATAGTATTTATTTACGTTTACTTCATTCACTAATGTGGATTCTTCTACAATAGTTCCATTTTTTGAGCTAATGTAATAAACTGGTGATTTCTCCATGTAATAAGAAGAAAAATATTTTTTTATAATTTTTGGATCTTTTAAAACATTTACGGACGAATTAAAATTTGGTGTAAGTAAATGGACCAAACTCCCCTTTCTTTTATTTGCAGTATTTAATGGAAGTAAAAATTTCTTTTTTGTAATTTTATCCTTGATAATTTCATCTAAGAAGAACATAATCGAACCTCCTTTTAAGTTACTTATCTGTTCTGATGATGAATCTACATAAACCTTATATCATATAATTATAAATTATTACCTTTATAACTTTATTATAATAGATTATGATAGGAAGTGTGTCTATGAATGATATCAAAAAAGAAAATTTTATAGAAAAATTGGCAGAAATGTCAAAAGAGGAAATAAATGAATACATAAAAAGAAAAGGAAAAAGACCGAAAAAAATTCCTTTGATTTATTATGTAGATGAAGAATAGATTTATTTAAACCTTATAAGATGAGTTTAATTTTGTAATTTTATACAAGCCTTATAACTAATAAGTATAAAATTATAACATTAACTATATAAAAACAAATTTCATTTTTAGGAGGAAAAATTATGTCCAAAACAAGTCAGTTATTAAAGGAGATCAAAGAAGGTTTAAGCCAGGTTTCATCTTCTCAGAAAGATGAAGTCAGAGTGATGCAGGCAATGCTCAATGATAGAGAATACGTTGTTGGCATTTATGGTAAAGAAGGGAAGAAAGAAGATTATTGTCCGGCAAAAGAATACAGAGGAATGCTTGCGAATGTAATTGCTGGTGCAACTAAAATTAAAAAAGAAGAAGCGGCGCAGATGGCTGAAAGATATGAACTTACAAAATCTGATGCTTCTGTAATGGTTGGTGTAAGTAAAGAGTTTATTAATACTTATCTTAACTCTGGAAGAAAGCTTCCTCTTGGTGGAAGAGAAAAATCCAATTATGAACTTAGTATTAAAGAAAATAAAGAATGTGTTAAGAAATATCCGAAGCAGGTTGGAACGGATGCAAGTGGAAAGAAAGTATACGAATCCACACCTAAGAAAGTTCCGGCACATAATTCCATTAAGGCACATGGAAGCTGCCCGTCTTGGGTTAAATAAAAAATAAAATGAGATCAGTGCGAGATAATTAAATCTCGCACTGATTCTTTTTGCTTTATATCGTTAAATTTAATTCTTTCATAAATTGCTTTTTCCTATACTGCAAAGTCCCAGATGAACAATCATATTTTTCCATAGTTTTCTTAGCTCCATTCTCACTATAATATTTCAAGAATTGGATCTTTTCAGTGTTAGTTTTTAATCTTTCAGTTATAGGTTTTCTTGGTTTCTTCTTTTTTACAATTGTTTCTGTCGCTTCATCTCCAAGAGTCTTTATTCTCTTTATCTCTTCAATACTCTTTTCAATGTTTTCTGTCACTCTAGATGTAAATACTTTGACATCTTCATCTGTCAGGAGCATATTTATCTTTGCTTTGATCATTCTGTCGATTGCTTCTTCGATTTGAACTAATGAATGGCTGAATTGGCTAATCAACAATCTTTCAGAAACTTTTTCCATGATTTTATTCATAGTTTCAGAATCAAGACAACCCCAATAATATGTGAGTTCATTTCTGTTGATTGTCATGATTTCGTCGCATTTGACTTTACAGTTTTTCTTTCTGAATACTATATCCACTTTACATGGATACTCATCAGACAAACTGCAACTTATTGGTAAAAGTGAAATGATTTTATTATTTCCTTTTTCTGTATCACTTATAATTACCCATGGCCGGGTTTTGCACGTTAAATAATATTCAACGTCCTGCATTTTTCTTTTTTCTTCTTCATCGTCTTTTTCTAGGATCCACACTTGACCCCTAGCAAATCTGTCGTTCATAAATTAGGTCCCCTTTATCATCATTTGTGTATTTAATTTTGTATTAAATAGTTGGCGTATTGGATTTTGATTTATTTGTATAAATTTCATAAAATGTCATGAATGTCTCATATAACGTCATGATAGGATCTCTGAAGTTAAAGGATTTTTCACTCCCTTTCTTATCAATTTTAATTAGGATATAACCTCCAATAATTAATACAAAAACAGGGAAGATTAATCTTACAATAAGCTGTGTGAAACTCATAATGCCCATTCCAAATAATATCGCTGTCTCTTCATCATAATTGATTAATGGGTAGAAAGCGATTAAACAAGTCACGACTCTTGATATGTATGCAGCAATTTTACGAGTTTTCCACTTATCATTGTTCTTCTTTTTGGCTCTTAAGAATAAAAACTCAGCAATGCCACCAAGAATAACCATACTCTGATAAGCTCCGACACATTTTATAATGATAATCATTACTTTTGAAGAGATGGTCACATCAGGCGTAAATAATGTGTTGAAAGAGAACCAAGCCATATCGATAAGTGTCGGCACAATGACCAATAGATAAAAGATGGATGCCGCACTTGCGATCACTTCTCTTGTTGTTTTCTTCATTGTATTGAAGAATAAATAACCGTTACCCCTTGTTAAATTTTTTTCGCTTGTCATAATGGAATACCTCCTTTTTAGTTTAACTTAAAATTTATTTTTGTGACAATCGAAAAAGTTTCTTTTTCTTTTTCATATTTATAATATATGATTAATATGTCACAAAATTACAAAAAATAAAAAGGTGTGAGATGTAGTTTCTCATACCTTTTTATTTAATTAATCAAATAAGAACCAATTAATCAATTGGAAAATACCAATAACTATAGAAATTATTATAAATGATAATAAGGCAAAAGATACAGAAAAATATTTTCTATCAATATATAAAAATATACATAAAATTGCCGTTATAATGATAGAAAATAAGAATGATAGGAAAATGTCATAATAACCCCAGCATTCTTCTTGTGTCACATAGCCTTGTTTTTCATTGTGCTCATCAACTTTTTTACACCATTTTTTCCATAATTTTTTTACCATATTTTATTCCTCCTTATTATAAAGCTCTTGTAAAGATTTTATTACATTCGCTTTAAAAGATTTTCGATTTTTCAAAAATGTTTCTCTCATAACAGAAATATCATTTAAAAATTCTGGTGTATTTATTTTTGGTTTATAATTACCAAACATGCCATATACTGAATTTGAATAAATAAACATTAATTGGTTTACTATACTTATTTCACGTTCAAATTCTTTTATATGTCTTTTTCTTAGTTTCTTTTTTAGTCTTTTATTCATATCTTTATCTCCTTTTTAATAAATTATCAAATTCTTCATCAGACAATTCTGATAATGAAACTTCATTAATAACTTTATTGCCAGACTCTGGACAATACCAATCTTTGATTGAATTTCTTTTCCAACCATTCTTTTTTAGTTTATTAACTCTTTGTATTCTTAATAATAATTTTCTAAGAGACATACTTTCACTCCTTTGTGTATCTTTATTATATTATACAAAAGAAATATATTTTTATTGTTATTGTATCTTCCCAGATGCATTTAAGTATCAAAACATAAGAATAATATTACGAAAGGAGAAGAAAAAGGTTCCTATGGCTAATATTATTTCGTATACACGAAATCTTACCAAATCTATCAAATATTCAACGATAGATGCTATGAAAGATATGAATCCAGTTATAACTGGATTCTATAAAAACAATCAGAGTATATTACAAGAAACTTATAAAGCCATAAAAGACATAAAAGGATATGTTAAAGAATCTGACCAAATTCAGGGTTTTCAATCGAAATATGGTGGATTGGCAAAAGACTTTTATGAAAACTTAAGAGAGGATTTACGTTCTGGTAAATTCTATAATAAAGAACGTATGGAAAAAGTTGAAGGAGAAATAGCAGCTCAAATGTCAGGTCTTGATGATTTTGATTTTGGTTTGGAGGATACTTTCGAAACATCTTCCTCTTCTTCTATCGATGATACTTCATTAAATTTTAGTGATTTAGATACAGTTGCAGAAAAAAGCACTACGGCTGTTGGAGAGATCATGGCCAGAACTGCACAGTATCAAGTTGAAGCTCAACGACAAAGCACAAAAGCTATGTTGGATCAGAATTCGGCTATCTTCGGAAAGTTAAATACTTCAATCGGAGTAGTAAATAGCAATCTTGCCATGGTGGTTAATTATATGAAAGAGAATTCCACCACTCATTATAATAACTCCAAAGATTACTATGAGAATTCTACAAGAATGCATCAAGAAACAAATGAGATGCTCAGAGAACTTCTGGAATTGGAAAAGAATCGATATAAACAACAGAATTCCAATAATAATTCCAAAAGGAAAAAAGAGTTTAGTGATCTTTTTATGGATGGAGCATTAGACTTACAAGCTTATGCTGAAATGGTTAAAGAAAACATTGAAGCTTCGTCTAGTGGTCTTGGTGATATGATATCCGTGGCTGTAGAGCAAGGTTTATTGAAAAGTATGACAGCTTCTCCAATGAAAGCAGTCACTGATACTTTGGTAAAAACCGTAATACCGAAAGTACTTAAAGATTCCATGCAAGAATTCAATAAATCGCTTGAAGGTGCATTTTCTTCTGCTATTATGAAAATAACTAGTTTGGAAGACAGTGACAGTAGTATACTTAGTGCAATAGGTAGAATGTTTGGATTTCATGGAAGTCTTAAAAAGAATATCGATACTTCTAAATATGAGAAAGGTGCAGTTCCCTTTGATGGTGTTACAAGAAAAGCTATTATAGATATAATACCTACATATTTATCAAAAATATATTCAGCTGTATCTGGTAATGAAGAAAAAAGATACAATTATGAAACTGGTAAGTATGTGAAGGTTTCTGATTTGAAGAAAGAACTTCAGGATATGTTCAATTCTCAAGTTTACAGTTCAACAGCCGACGTTCAAAGATCTTTTATGGATATGAAAAAGTCTGTAAACTTTAAGGGAAGTAAACAGAGAGAAGAAGAATTCGATAAAGATATGAAAGCATTTTTTGAATATTATTTCAAAAATGCAAAATTGTTTAATAAGAAACTTAAAGCAAAAGATTATGGAATGAAAGGTCAATATTCGGAAGAAAATTTAGCTATTCTGAATAGAATGTGGGAAGCTCTTCCGAATAGTATGAAGCTACAATTTGCTGGAAATATACAAGAAGGTAGATCTTCATATAATAAGAGAATGGAACGAATAGAAAGCGATTCCATGAATCCTATTGTTGCATTGTTTAATGACTTTTATGAAGAGGAGACCTCAACCAGCACTGGTTCTGGTGGTGCCCGACAAAGTTCTCGACGAACAAAAAAGGGTCGAAGAAAAAGATCGACAACAAATGCCAGAAAAGCCACAGGAACCTTTAACGAAAAAATTGATTTAGATGAAAAAGAATTAAAACAAATCTCTCAGAAAATATATGAAAATAATCTCGATATTGACGATTCTATTTTTGGAGAATCTTTTGCAAAATCAAAAACAGGTAAGAAACTTCAAAGACCTGGTTCTATAGCAGCAAATATTCTTAATAAGGTAGACGATTATCTTTATACATTTATCTTTGGTGATGATAAATTTGATAAAGAAAAAGATGATAATGGTTTCTTCAATGCAATGATTAATAGGATGAAAGAATCCTTTGAGAAATTCGAGCTGTGGATGGATCAAAATATTCTTATTCCTATAAAAGATAGATTTACCAAACAAAGTATTCATGATGCAGCTCAATCATTCTTTGGTTTATTTGGTATCGATTTGGATACTATGGTTGATAAAACTAAAGAGTTTTTATTTGGTAATAGAAATAAAAAAGATGGGTTGTTAAGTGGATTTTTCTCCGAAGTAAAGAAAAATTTCGGAGGAGTTAAAGATTATATTAAGAATTCATTTTTTGACGTATTTGATTACTTTGGAATACGTGGCGAAAAAAATGAAAAAGGTAAAGCTAAAGAAGCTAGAGAGAAAAAGAGAAGAAGCACATTATCAAGATTTAATAAAAATATAAGAAATAAAGATATTGATAACTCTAAAGCTATAAATGATGCTAAAAAGGGGATGAAACGCTATCAAACTAAGTATAATGTTAGCGATGATGGTGTTGGAACTGTAGAACCAATTGACAATGCGGCTGAAGGTATCGGAAGAGTATCTAAAACCGGTGTTATTGCTGTTAGTGAAGGTGAGTTAATCATTCCACCTGATCTGAACCCCTTTAATATAAAGAAAAGGTATCAAGCTGAAAATAAAGCGAAAGATAGATTTATGAGATCAATCCGTAATTTCGCTGAAGGTGGAGTTACAGGAGAAGAAGATAAAGAGATTCAAGATATTCGAAGAAAATTACACAATGATCGTGTAAAATATACCCGTGATGATTTTGTAGGAGATAACGTTCCTCTTTACATGAAAATGCAAGATGAGTTTATTAAGCTTATCAGCAATTTCAATCAATTTAATTCTGAATTGTTTGGAAAAGTAAAGGGTAAAATGAATGACAGGAAAGAGAAACTTGGTGATGATTTTGCCAATGCAACAAAAGATGTAATGGCAAATCTTAAACAATATGCTCCTGATGTATTTACTGGTGGAACTATTGGTGCCGGTGTTTCTCTGATTACTGGAGCTATTGGTGGGCCATTGTTAGGTGCAGCTGCTGGTTCTGCTATTGCTCTTATTAAAGATTCTGAACAAGTTAGAACATGGTTGTTCGGAAATATAGAAGACGGCGAATACCAAGGAGGTCTTTTATCAAAGGATATTAGTAATAAGATTAATAAGTATTTCCCTGATATGGGAAAAGGTGCAACTCTTGGTGCTATTACATCTATATTGCCATTTGTACCTGGTGGTCCTGTTACTGGTATCATTGTTGGATCTGCTATTGGATTTGCGAAGAATAATGATAAAATTACAAATGCTTTGTTTGGTGAAGATGGATTACTTCCTGATTTCCCAGAAAAAGTAAAGAAAAAACTTCCTAAGATGGGTCTTGGTGCTTTAGCCGGACTTATTGGAGGTCCATTCGGAGTAACTACAAATATTATTCTTGGATCTGCTTTAGGTTTTGCATCAGATACCAATAAATTCAAAGATATCATGTTTGGATATGAAGGTTATGATGGAAAACGTGCCGGTGGAATATTGGGATTTGTAAAAGGTGCTTTGAAAGTTCCTATCGATGGAATGAAGAAGTTCTTTGAAGATACTATCGAATGGTTTAAAAACAGTATTCTCGAACCAATTCAAAGAGGATTTGAACCTTTTGTTCAACAGTTTAAAAATATTGGTAAATGGATTGCAAATAGAATCTCTAATTCTTTTGATAATCATGTTGTTAAACCAATTGGATCGTTTTTAAATGAAAGAATAATTCAACCAATAGAAAAGGTTGTTGGTGCGATTCTTAAAGTTCCTCTTAATGCGTTTAAAGGTTTAATTTCCATGCCATTCAAAGCGTTTGGATTTGCAGGAGATAGGCTGAAAGAGCATCAGTTAAAAACCGTTGGGGCTGCTGGTGGTAATGTAGCAACAAGAATAGCAGAAAGAGCTAAACTTGACAGCAATAGAAAAATTAGAGGTCCTAAACTCACCAATAGTTATGCGAATAAAGTAGATTTATTTATTGATAATCTGGACGATGAACAGTTTGATCAAGTGATGGCAGCAAGTAATGCTCTCGATTCCAGATTATTTAAAAAGAAATCTGTAAATAAAATAGCCGAAGAATTCGCTATAAGTGGTGGTATAGATAAAAGAATGACATCTCATGTAGAAGCTGGTGAGATGACAAGAAAAGAATACAAGTTGATAATGAATGATGTACTGAATGGTCAAAGTGAAAATGCCATTCGTATAGTAAATTCGAATGCCGCTCTTTCCAATGAAGTCAAGAAGGCCATGATAAAAGACATCAAAGATTCTGCTAAAAAGAGAAATGAAGCATTCGAAGCCGCATCCAATGCACAACAAGTTCGTCAAGAGTTCATGGACAAAACAGGTATCGATATTTCGAGATCTGAATTTAAAGATGTCATGGAGTCTGAATATAAATACAGAAGTAAAAATAACCATGAAAGAGGAGAAGGTTACGTAAATGCAACTAATGAGCTTGTATCTGAAGCTACTGTTGATCAAAATGCGAAAGCATTTAAAGTTGCATTTGCATTGGATGAAAAACATAAAGAAGTTTTAGATGTACTTAAGAAGATAGAGAATGATTTATATACGATGGCATATCCTCAAGCAAGAGCTTCCATGCAAAGGAAAATGAAAGAACAACCTTTGATGCTTGAAGATAAACAAATGAAGCAAAGCTCTGCAAATGCACAGACAGCTCAGAATAACGGAAGAATTATTGAAATGGTGCAGACAGAAGATGGTCGTTTTCTTCCTGCCATTTCTGGTGATGTTATAGATGGTGAATATAGACAAGTAGCAGCAAGTGCTAGAGGAGGAAGATTAAGTGGTTTAACAAATAAAGCTGGAATACTTTTTGGTTCAGCAAAACAGAAAGCTAATTCTGCGTTGAATTTTGTTAAATCTAAAATCGCTGGACAGAATGGAGAATCGGATGTAGATACAGCTGATTTAAAAGAAGCAGCTAAGGATACAAAAGAAGACGAAAACGTTAAATGGGATTTCTCTCAAGGTTATCCTGCTAAGTATATAAGATCAAAAGATTCTAATTGGCACTTGGATAAATCCAATACAGAAACTGTTATTGGACAAAAGAAAGCGGAAGAGCAACGTAATACTCAAAAAGGTATATTGAGCACTCTTACATCTTTGCCAGGGAAAATATTTAGTTTCTTTGGTGGAAAAAAGAATAGTGAAGAAGGAGAGGAAGAAGAAGGATTTCTTTCAAAGATGCTCAAAACAGCAGGAAAGGTAGCAATGGTTGGTGCGCTCATAGCGTTTGCACCAAAGATTGTAGATATCCTTAAGACACATGTACTTCCCATATTCACAGATTTTAAAGACGGATTTTTATCTGGTTGGAATCATACAGGTGAGCAACTTGATACTCTTCCTGAAAAAATTGGTTCTTTTATCGGTGATCATTTAAATACTGGTATCACTTATGTCAAAGACTTTCTTCTTAGTGAAGGACAGTTTGAGGGTAAAGGTCTTGGTTATGTGTTTGAAGATAAGATCTTGCCTGGAATGCTCACTGGTTTTGAGTTTCTGTTGAGTAAAGTAGTTCCAAAAGCTGTTGAAATTATAATCAAAAACCTTCCAAATATTATTTGGGCTGGTGTAAAAGGTTTAGGTGGATTCTTTAAATCTGCTATAAATGGAATCTTCAATCCAGATGGTGAAAGAAAAGATTATGATGCAGAAAGTAGAAACGATACCACTACTGTTACAGATACAATAAACGTTGATTCTGGAAATATAAATTATAAACCTTCAAGTTCTTGGGATATAAAAGGCTCTACAACTACTGTGAAAACAACCGGTGGAGGAACAGGTGCTGGATCTTCTACGATGGAAGAAAGAACAAAAAGATCCAAAGAAGTAGCTGGAGCTGCTTTTGGTAGAGGAGAAAGATCTGTAGGAGGAACAGCATTAGGCGCTTTATCTAAGGCTGCTTTGACTGGTAGTGGTGCTGGAACTGCTTTACGTGGTTTAGGAAAAGCATCGAGTTGGCTTGGTAAAACAACATCCAAAACAATTGGAAAATTACCGTACGGTGGATTTTTAGGAAAAATTACCGGAGGTACATTGAATGTAGCCGGAAAAGCACTTAGTAAGTTTGGAACTGCAACTGATAAAGCAGGTGCTCTTGGGCAAAAAATACTTCCCACTAGTATTACAAGATCTACAAAAGAAGTTGCTGAGGATGCTGTAGAAGGAGCGGCTAGTAAAGCTGTATCTGCAACAACAAATGCTACTCAGGCTTCCAAAGCTGCAACAAATGCCAAAGGTGTAAAAGGACTTAAACAGAAGATTGGTCAAAAAATATCTGATGTTGGATCGGCTGCTTTTGATAAAGTCAAATCCAAAGCTGCAAATTTGGTAAAAGAAGAAAATAATGGTCTTATTAGTAAATTTGTAGCCAAAGTAAAAAATCTTATTATTGATCTTTTCAAGAACAGTAAACTCGTGAATTTCATTAAAGATAAAGCAGAAAAAGCAGGTCAAAAGTTTTCGCAAGAAGCTTTAGAGCAATCATTAACCAAAATGGGTCAAGAACTTGCAGAAAAATTAACAGCAAAACTTGGTCAAGCTGCTGGTAAAGCAGTAGCAAAGATGTCTGCGAAAATTGCTGCATTGGTTGGAACTGGAGGTTTAGCAACAATCTTTTTTGCGGTAACAGGTTTTATTAGTGGTTGGAATAAAGCAGATGAATATCTGAATATTGAGAATCCATCGTTCCTTCAGAAACTTATTTCTGGTGCTGTTACGGCAATTAATGATTCTTTCTGTCTTGGCTTATTACCAATTGAATTTCTGTTTGATTGTGTTTTAAAAGTAGCACAACATCTTCCGATGTTTAAAGACGCTGTTGAAGATATTAAAACTCAACAAGCGGAACTTCAAGCAAAAGTTGATCAATATAATCTTGAGCATGGCACCAATCTTACTATAGATGAATACCTTGCAAAAGATAAATTTGGCACAAAAGTAAAAAATGCGGCTGGTAAAGCTATTTCTGGCGTTAAAAGTTTCTTTGGATTTGGAAAAGATAAAGATGAAGAAGAAACCGCTAGTGACACACGAAAAGTAACTAAAGAAGCCATCGATGTAATGACACCAGCAGCTCAAGAAAAGACAACAGAAACTGGCACGTTAACAGCAACAGCATCGGATATTGTAACCCAAGATGCTACAAACACAATGATGGCATATACTACAGATGGAACTACTTCATCTGAGCAAGAAACTACATCTATTACAAGTTCTGCATACAGTGCAGAAATAGTATGTAAATCGATTGTAAACATTATTCCTGATTATTTGGCAAAAATTTATTATGCATTAACCAAAGCAAAAGAATCTAAAAACCTTTCTATTTCTGAAAGAGGCAAAGAATACAGTAGAACTTCTGGTGATATAATAAGTAATATTACAACACGTTCTCTTATCAATGTAAATGATTCTATCGTTGGATTGACAAAGAACATGGATAAGTCTCTTGAGACTATTGATGATGAACATGAGCTGAATAAAAAGAACTTGGTTAAAGGAAATCTGAAGACTTATTGGAAAACTAAGACATCTAATCTTGGTAATGGTGATGATATAGCTTCCACTCTTGCTCATTTCATTACATTCTATGAAAAAGCAATGTTATTCCCAATGACATTGATGAATAACACACTTGCATTAAGTGGAGATGCGGTCACGAATGGAACTGGAGGTACATCATCTTCAAGTAGCAGTTCTACCCAATCAGCTTCGGATGGTTCATCTCAAAGTTCTAATATTGGAAAAGGAAATGCTGTTACTAGAGTTATTGATAAAGCGGTTAATGGAGTTAAGAATTTTGCTTCTGGTATTTGGTCTGGAATTAAAAGTATTTTTGGTAAAGGATCTGGTATAACTGGTTCAGGCTCATCCATGCCTAATCCGAAAATAAGAGAATCTGAAAAAGGTTTATTAAGTAATTCTATAGAAGGAAATCCATCTGTTCAAGAACAAGATAGAATTGAATTTTATGGTTTACAGAATCCTTCCAGAAGTGAAAAGATGCAAAAAGAAAAAGGATATTTTATATCCCAGATTGATTCTCCTTACTCAAGTAGATCCTTTAATATAGAAGGAGAAACAGAAAAAGAGACAGTTGCAGATGCTGGTTGTGCTCCTGCGGCTGCAACAATGGCAATCAATCTTGCTAATAAACTAGGGAATACAAAAGATACTCGTACATTTAAGACATCTATCAGTAATGCTTTGAACTATAAAGCAAAAGATGATGGTGTGACAGCCGATTACTTCATCGATGAATTTGAAAGAAGTGGTTTAAGTACAGCATTTGTTTCTGGACAACAGCCAAATATGTCCGATACCATTACAAATATGCTTAAAGAGCAAAGACCTGTTGTGTTACTTGGTCAAGATGAGTCCAATACAAGTAAGAGATACTCTCCATTTGGACCAGAAGGGCATTATGTAGTTGCAACTGGAATTTCCAGTGATGGTAAATATATTTATATCAATGATCCAGAATCCAAGAAACCAAACATGGTATATCCCATTGAATCGGTACTGTCTCATGTGACTCTTGGAATGGCTCCTATGCCAAGAAATGCAAAGATGGATGCTAAAGTTCGAAACTCTAAAGTTCGTGATTATATGAAACAATATAGAGGAAGAGCTTTGGAAGGAAGTAGCAACAGAGAAAAAATTTGGAATTTCTTAACAGGAAATGGATGTTCTGCTGAAGTAGCCGCAGGTATCATAGGAAACCTTATGCAAGAAGCATCTACAACAGTAGACCCAGCTCTTCATCAATCTGGAGGACCAGGACGAGGAATTTGTCAATGGACAGAAGGATCTGATAGATGGCAAGGTTTACAGAGTGTTGCATCTTCCATGGGTGTTAGTTGGACAGATCTTGGTGCTCAATGCACATTCATGTGGCAAGAAATTCAGAGTGAATCTACATGGGTATCTCTTCTTAAAAGCAGATATGGTCTTTCTGTACAAGATTTCTTAAAACTTACAGATATCGATAAAGCGACCAGAATATTCTGTACTTGTTTTGAAAGAGCAGGGAATGCTCAAATGAGCAATCGTATATCCTATGCTAAAAAGACTTATGAAGAATTCAAAGGTCAGGTTGGTTCTGGTGGCGGGGCAACAGTAAATGTTAGCTTCCCTAAATATAATTTAACAGATGATCAAATTAATAGAATTGCTTGCACATTACCTAAAGAACAAGTTACTGAAAAAGGTTGGTCCGACGAAGCTTCTTTGATGGCTAATCTTACTGATATAAATGGTGATGAAAAAGCCACACCAGAAAATCTTATTAAAACTATTACTGGTAGTTGGTTTGCTCAAGTAACTCGTGATGCATATCATGCTGGAGGAACTCCAGAACCTGGAACTGTTGATGTAGTTAAACGTGTACTTGTTGAAGGAAAGAGAACCCTTCCAAGATATGTGAATGAACATGATTGTTTTAGCGATATTAATTATGCTGCAAACAATGGTTCAGAGTTTGATCCAAATGATCGAAGCAAATATCAACAAAATGTAACCCAAGTTAAAAATGATTATGGATCAGAATACACATTTTATAGATTTCCAAGTGATCAAGATGATCCATTTGGCTATACAGATGATAGTTTAAGAGAAAAATGGGGAGAAGGGTATTATGATTATTCAGGAAGTGCAGTTGGTTCTAATAATGGAGGTTCCTCTGGGGGAACAACCGAAAGTTCAGAACCTGCATGGAAAAACCCGAAATCCATTCTTGATTTATTTACAGTATTTGATGATTTGGCAGCTGCTTGGGGATTGAATCCTTCGAGTTCCAGTTCTTCTGGAAGTAGTTCTTCAGGATCATCTTCCACAGGAACTGCATCTGGAACTGGTTCAGAAAAACAAAAAGCTCTCGCAAATGCATTTATTAAATCAGAAAATGCTATTCAAACTTACAGTCAGGGTGATCGTTATAACTTCACTGTTGCAGATGACGGTACAATTTCTGGATCTGCAATCGACTGCTCGGCCGCTGTGCAAAAGGTTTATGAAAAACTTCTTGGTGTTGATCCTGGAAGTTGGACAGGTGCACAAGCTACTGATGATGATCTTGTAACTATTGAACAAGGTTCTGGATCTCCTGGTTCAAGTGGACCTACACTTAGCAAGATGCAGTTAGGTGATATTGTCCTCTATGGAGATCAAGGTGGAACCCATGTAGAAATGTTTACTGGTAAGAGTGATAAAGGTTATACTATGGGTGCAGGTTCAGCTCCAGCTCCTCATTGGGATAAAGGTACAGACTCTGGCGGTAAACTTAGTGACTGGCATACCCAAAATTCAGGTTTCTGGTCAGTAAGACGTTGGAAAGGATTTGAAAATGGATCTGATACTACAGTTACAGGATCAGGATCTGGTTTACTTAGAAAAACAGGATCCAGAAAGCAAGATAATCCTGCTCATAGGGTTATTTCTGGAAAAGGTACCAGAAGATCCAATTCTAGGGTTGAGAATATTATTAGGAAATTCAGTGGAAAAGGTACTGGAAGCAGTTCTTCAATGCCTAAAATACCTACATCTTCCACAACAACCACTTCTCGTCCTGTGTACAATTATACAAGATCTTCTGATGGAACAGAGGTTTATGAAACAACTGTAAATAATACAAACGTTTCATCCTCAACTAATAGTAATTCTGAACAGTTGATTGAAATGTTGAAAGCAATTGTTAAGATATTAGTAAGGATTGTGGATAATTCTGACAATATGAAGCAAATTGTTGCTCTCTTAACTCAATTGGTGACAGTTGTTTCTACGACAACAGATGATGGAACCACAACAAAAGAACAGAAACAAGCAGATGCTTCTGCGTTGAAATTGAATCTTCTTAATACTCTTAATAGTGCAACCTCATCAAATCCTGATAAAGAATTACTTGATATCATCAACAATATGGAGTCTTTGGCTTCGTTATAAGAAAAACGTTGGAAAGGTACGATGTAAAGTACCTTTCCAACAATTTATTAAACATATGACATCTTTTTTAATAGGAGTGATTCTCATGGCAAGACAGGCAATTAAAAGAGTAATAGAAACTACTTCTAATGGAGTAATCATTTATAAAGAACCCAATTCAAGTTCAACCACGTTAGGATTTATACCTAAAGGAGTAAAATTACTTGCCAGTTATGTTGATAATGGTTATTATTATATCGTATATCAATCAAGAGGTTGGATACCAAAAGAATTTACTAAGACTGTAAATACAGAAGAGCAAACTAGTTCAACTACGATTGTTGAACCTTCTGGAAATTCGACTGATACTTCTTCTACAAATAATGAAGTATTATCAGAAGAAGAAAGACAGGCTTTATATGAAGAATATGCAAACTATTTTGATGGGTACAATTATAGTGCAGAAGGTATATTATTAGATAATATGAATCAGGTTATGGGAATGCCATATCAGTTTATGGAAACAGTGGATCCAAAGATTGATTCTAATAGTTGCTTTGGTACAAAATATACAGAAAGGATTATCACAAAAACACCATTGTTGTTGATAACACCCGGAAAAGTGGATTTCATGCCATCCGCTAAAAAAACAGAAGCTGCTGGTGTGATATCCGCTCTCGCATCACAAAAGTTTGGAACTGAAAGTGCAGATTTGAGTGATATATTGAATGATGGTGGTAGATATTATACATTCGCATTTAATTATGCGGAATATTTTGAATATGTAAATAACTTATGTCATTCATGTGCTATTTTTCTTGGTGTGGATGACTGTAAAGTTAATATAGGAGGAAAAAGCAGAAGTTTAAAGACTTTTGATTGGAAAGAAGCAATGCAGAATGATTTTGGTTCTTATATGTCGGCCAATGAATGTATTGCTTTTTATGTGGATTCAGTTAATCAAGTTACAGATACTTTCACGAACTCTACGACTGAATCTCAGCTTGCAAGTAAAATTAATTCATTCTCTGATGTTGGTAAAGAGATATCATTCTTACTTGGTGGTCAAGCAGGAGCTGAATTTGATATGTTTTCTCAAATCGAAGTTGAGGAAATGACTAAAGCAGTAGAAAATATTGCAGATAAATATTTCAAAGGAAATCAATTATTTAAAGATCTTGGCACAGAATTTTCTACAGTTGCGGCTGGCGGTAAATTGATTTTCCCAGAAATCTGGGATGATAGTACATTCACTAGATCGTTTGATATAAGCATTAAACTCAGGACACCAGACTGTGATAAAATTAGCTGGTATCTGAACATATGTGTTCCGTTGTGTCATCTTATTTGTTTAGTTGCACCGCAACAAAAAACAAAAAATGGATATTTTACACCATTTTTGGTGAGAGCTTTTTATAAAGGTCTTTTTAATGTAGATATGGGGTTAATTACAGACATGACAATCACGAAAGGTGCAGAAGGTTCATGGACTGTTGATGGCCTTCCTACAGTTGTTGATGTAAGTATGACCATTAAAGATTTATATCAGGCTGTTTTATATATCACTGGAAAAGATAATTGGTTTATGAATAATACTACTCTTATGGATTATATGGCAAATATGTGTGGTATCAATATTAATAAACCAGATATGATGAGAACATTTGAGATATATTCAATGTTGAAATTAAACAAAGTTGTAAACCTTCCAAATAATGCATGGTCAAAGATAACACAGCAATTTTCGAATTTCGCATTAAAATCTTATCAGAGTATTGGAAATTGGCTTCCATAATTAGAAAATTAAAAAATCCAAAACAATTAAGTATAGGTATACGAAAATACCTATACTTAATTTTTTATCAAAAAATCACCTGGAGGTGAATAATAATAAAAAGAAAAAATCGAAAAATGAAAGCAAGAGAGTATGATGAAAAATATGGTAATATACCTATAGATTATAAAGAGAGACTCTCATATATGATTGATCTTTATCATTTATCGGAAAATAAAATGGATGAAATCTTAAAAAAACGAGATACTATGATAGAGAATATCTGTTTTTATGATTTTAAAGTAGTTCAATTATTAGAAGAACCAGAAGGAGCAGAACGTCCAAGATTCCGATTAACAAAAAGAAATTTTGTTGATGCCGCTATACAAACACCATTTGTTCATATTTATAGTCCAAATGCAAGCGATGATCAAAAATATATGAAGAAATTGACACAAGACGAATTATTACCGTTATATGGATTGATTAATACTCCTTGCGAAATAAAGTATGATGCGTTTATTAAAACACCGAATTATTTTAACGTAACAGATAAGTTTCTAGCCGAGATAGGTTTAATAAGACCAGAAATCAAAAAACCAGACTGGGATAATCTCGGTAAAAAATATTCTGATATGTATAATTTTAATATATGGCTTGATGATTCTCAAGTCATAGATGGTGAAGTTCATAAATATTATTCAATACTTCCTAGAGTTGAAATTTATTTAAGATATATGAATGTAGTTTATACAAAGCATTCATATAAAAATATTATAAAGAGAAGTGATTATGATCATTCACCATTACATTATTTAGATAATAAAGGAGAAATCGTATTATGAGTGATGGTTTTTATACTTTTATGAAAGATTTAGATGAGATGATAAATAAAGAATTTATAAGTCGAGCACCAGAAATTAAAATTTTGCTCCATAAATACTTCTATGGTCAACCTCAAACTTTGTTGACAATTATTAATTATTTGAGAGATGAATGCGGATTATCAGATATCAATTATAACCATAATGCAAGAACGTTTACCATTAAATTTAATAAAAATAGTATAAAAAAATTAAAGAAAAAATATGATATAGAAGATTTAGATGTAAATAATCTATATCGAGTTATAGAACAACCATTTCATAATTTTCTTTGTGATATACAGGTTGATTTTTCAACAATGACATTTACAGCTCCAGAATTAACAGATAATGAAGAACGTCAAAAAGTTCGATATGCATTCTTATACTTTGCTGCAAATCCTTGCACAATTAAATATTTAGTGCAAATAGTTTCAATGTTAGAAAGAGATAATCATATAATAATCAATGTGTAAAATAGATAAAACTTAAAACCACTATAGACTAATAAAAGTCTATAGTGGCATTTTTTTATAAATTATTCATAATGCTCTCAATAGTCTTAGAGTCAAATTTTTTGAATTTAAATACGTTGAGAGTTTCAAGAACTGTATAAAGAACTTTTGTAGTTTCAACTACAGAGCTAATGTTTGGTTTATTGTTCTCATCAGAAGAACAGAAACTTTCAGATATATTTTTATCTGTGATGGCTTTTTCTGTAATGGTATAAACCATTTCTTCGAAGAGAGATCTCGGTCTTGTATATCTAATATTCTGAGTAGCTCTCTTATAAGAGTTAGCCATTTCCTGTTTAATTTCTTCTTTAGCTTCTGTGCTTCTAGCTTTTACGTTATCAATCTTTTCTTTTGTCTTTTGAGCAAGATCTTCAATACGGTTTTTATCTTCAATTTGTTGCTGAGCAAACTTTTCTGTTTCTTTTGCAACATTCTTTTCAATAGCTTTACAAATCTGAGAAGCATCAAGGTTTCTGAGTTTTCCGTAAAATTCAGTTGTGGAAGATTGGGAAATGTAGTTACAGCAATTGTTTGAACTGGTTTCTTCTTTAACTATATCATATGTTTCTTCGATGATTTTGCAAAGTTCAGCGAGAAATTCTGTACGTTCTTTATACGTTTTAATCATCTTATCTACATTTTCTTCTTTTACAAAATTATAAACAGCAGCTTCAGCTTGAACTCTCAGTTCTTTTGTTGTTGTTTTCGGAAGAGATTCATTTAGAAAATAAAAAATAGCTTCTGTCATTAATGTATCTTTCACATTTGCCAGAAACTGGTCATATTCTATTTCTTTTTTTCTTTTATTTTCTTGAGCTTCTTTGACAGATTCTGCAAACATACGATCTCTTTCTCTTTGTTCAAATATATTTGCATCTCTTCTTTGTATACACATTTCAAGGTCTTCATTTAAAGGTCTACTATCATAGCAAAACATATTATCCTCCTCGCTTTTCAAAAGATAATGAATTATATATATGTTTTATGCCAATTCTATATTAATGTCCGGAGATAAGTCCTCATTGGTATGAACAGTGAGGAATTCAGGAACAATTGACACATCATCAGTTTCATTTTTATATAGATGCTGTACACCCGGACCATAATCATTGATACCAAGAAACTCAAAATATTCGATTGAATTTCGATAGGTATTTGTTATTGTAGTAATAAGGTTCGGTATATGCAAACTACTAATATCATTTAAATCTTCAAGTATATCTTTAATATCTTTAATAATATAATTTACTGTGTAAGAATCGGTTGACTGAATCAATCTTAATCTGAAATTCAGTGTAAGATTAACTCTGGAAACCATGTTTTCACCTTTACTGTCGAGACTATATATCTTAGATGGGCCATATGTATTAAAGAGTTTAAAATCAATCGTGAAATTATTCTCTAATACATATAAAGCATTGTCGATATATACTTTCTTATAATTTAATTCATCAATGAATTCTTGAATACAATCTTCATCATCCATATAGGAATATCTTACGACTGGAATTGATTTTATTTGATAACCATCTTTCAGTTGACTATTTTCATCCCTATATGAAATATGTTTTACAATGGAATTAATAATATCTGTATAATTTTCATAGAAATTTAATCCATTATTAACCTCAAACATGTTACAAACGGTATATCCTTCCAGACCAGGAACGATATCATCCAGATCATAACGACCATACTCATTGGTTGTAAACTTGTTCAATATATAGATTCTTGCTGTTACATTAGCACTCATGTATCCATATGCTTCATCATCAGTTCCAGGTATCTTCAAACCTTCAATTCTAATCATATTATGATCATCGATTTGATCAGTTGTTGTTAATTCAAGAACATAATGAAACATAAACATTCCGTATTCATAATCTTTCATATAAGCTTCGGCATAACGGTAAGGAGTGGTTTCTCCAGAATTGTAGAATACGACAAACATTTTCATATTGTTTTTTAATAATGCATGAGTATTACTATCAAATTGTAATACATTCATATCTGCTTGTACATTTTGTGTATATTGGATTGAAAGTTTATATTTATCACGATCTGTTGTAAATTCTCTCTTCCATGTAATAGAAGGAGCAACAAACTGTAATGGTGCGCTATAATTGATATATTTAAAATCAAGATATGCAGAATAATTAATGATTGTTGAATAGTAAGAGATATACAATGGATCGTCAGTCATTACAATCATTAATGGTAAACCGTATACAAAGGTTTCTTTATCATCTTTGATAAGTTCTTGTATTCTTTCTTGATCTTCAACTATAGAACAAATACCAGTCTCTTTATTTAAATAAAGACAAGTCCCTGGCAATAATGCATATTTACGATTATCTTTTGTTTGGAATTGATCTGCATCCATTTCCAAATCAACAGTATTGGTTGGGATTACATTATTATATGAATCTTTTAAAACCATATATGCAAAGTATGAACGCTCAAACTGATTATCAACTCTTTTCATAATTTCAAGACGATTGTCTTCTGTGTTAATCATATTAAAATAATTGGTGAGAGTAGTGGTATTGGTAATAGATCCTCTTGATAAAGCTTCTTTTGGAATTAAGTTTCTTAATTCTTCGATAGATTTTTTATTAATACCACCAGAAGATTCAGTACCAATCATGATTCTCATTGGAATATTCTTATATCCATAATTATCAGATGTAATGGTTGTATTAAAGTTTTTAAAGAAAGAGAAGTTACCTTCTTCACCAAGAGTAGTCCAAACTTCAGCTTCAATAAGAGCATTGATTCCTGGTAAATAAGAAATAGAATCAAATGTAACTCTAATATTATTTAAATCTATATATGAATAATAACAGAAATTCTCTAAATCCTGTTTAACTCCTATACCTTCAAATACAGGAGTTAAATATGTCGTTTTCTCATTTTCTGTTACTTTCACTTTAAATCCAGCTAATTGTTCTTCAAACTCGAACTCGAATACTTTATTTTCAACTGGGGTGCTAGTGATTAATTTACTTTGTACTGTCTTCATTGATATCTGCATAATATCACAGTAAATAAATAAATATTCTTGCCCTCCATAGTATTGCAAAAATGGAGTTTTCAGATATGGATTTGTGATATTTGACAAAGGATTATCTACAGACATATCATATCTAGCACTATATATCATTTGATTATTAACAGTTAAAGTTCTTGATAAAACTATATCATACTGTAAATGATATTCAATATAATTTACAAATATTTTTGATTGTCTATCTAATCTAAATACATCATTTTTAAATAAATCTTCCAGATCGCTCATAGTGATACCAAGCATAACACTCATTTTTGCTGGTGTAGCTTGAATATCAGTGATGTTTTGAATAATTGCATGAGCGATAATATTTTTTTCGAATTTAGCTTTACTTGGAAATATTTCATTTCCAAGTTCACTTGCAACAATAATAGAATTTTGTATTTGCATGGATTGCACAGATGCGAGATATCCATTTAAACCTACTGATAAAGTTTCTTCTTCCAAATCAGGCATAGTTTCTTTTTGCAAACCATGCACAGTTTCTGTAATATCATAAATATCCGTATTCATTGGATCTATGGTAGCCATGATTTATATCCTCCATTTTAAAACATAATCATATTTCATTCCAGATGGATTATTCCATGCGGCTGCACTTACTTTCTCTCTCCTTCGCATTGAGACTAATGGAACTGTTGCCCATCTCCCATCTATCATGTGTTTTTGTGCATTATAAATTGGTAGAATTCTGCTAGGTACTCTCATATGGTTCATAATAAGTTTATTGAAATTCAATAAAATATCTGGGTTCATATCATCTACAAGCCATCCACCAAAATCAACAGTATAACGTAATCCACCATCCACTTTTAAATCAGAGAATGAATCTCTTGGGACTGATTTAAAATATGCCCCATAAATATAAGCCCAATATACTAAAGTTTCAAAATCTTCTCCAACTACAAATTTATATATACCAAATTGATCATGTAGTTCCCTATTTTTATGATAATTTGTGTAAGCAAATCCGCTTTTTGAAACAGGATTTTTTCCTACATTTGGTGGGGAGACTATTCCTTGTTTTTTTAAGCGTTCATATTCTTCATATGCTTTAAGCAAATGATAAATTTCTAGATATTTTGAATCTTCAAATTCAAGAGTAAATGTAACATTTTCATCTTCTATATAACCATCACCACGATAGTTGATACTGGAACCATATATATTAGTGGCAGTTTCTATAGTAGATGCAGAAACTCCAGGTAAATCCAATGTATTTTTCACAGCATTGCTCAATATGGTCATAAATACATTATTTTGAGATTTTGAAGCATACCTGCTAAGCTGTAATTGTTCAATTACTTTTGGATAACGATTGTTTAAATCTTGCCAAAACGGATAATTGGATAATTCGCTGTTTAGCTTATTAGTCCCTGGTTCATAAATGTGAAGATCCGGTTTAGTAAAAAATAAATATTCTTTGGTTGTGGTTACAGCGTTATAAGGGTCAATAACACCAAACCTGTTGTACTTATCATACCATTTTATATCAGTCCTGTTATAGATATTATTGGATTGCATTACCAATCCAAAATCCTTTGTATTAGACAAATCAGTAGTTTTAAAAGCTCCTGATTTTGTACTAATTAACTGATGTGGTGTTCTACGTGACTTATTAGAAGTCGCCAATTTAAAAACCTCCTTTGGTCAGGTTTCATTTAATCTTATGTTTTGGGGCTAAATAGATAATTGATCATATATTATAAACGTGATAAAAGACCTACCTAGATATAATAAAGATTGAAATTTAAAAGTATCATTTAAATTTCTCCCATACTCACTTGAAAGTTTTTAAGACATCAAATATTTTAAAGGAGGAATTTAAAATGATTATAGAAGAAAAACCTAAAACAGAATTTAACAATATGCTTCTTAAAATAACATCTGGAATTATATTACCAAAAGTGGTCGATGCTTTTATAAAAAATACAAGTAAACCAAAACCTACAATAGAAACACCTGTATATGAGAACCCTAATTATATGAAAAAAGATCATGTAGTTAAACCGGCAAATAATATAAATGTTACAGTAAACATTTATGTTTGTGATAATGATCTTAAAAAGAGACTGGTATCTTATTATGAAAGATCTGAGTCATAATAAGATACATGTTTCTAATTAAAGGGTGACAGGTGTTTCTGGTAGGTCTTTTATTTTTTATTTTTAACATCGAAGTAATAGTAAAATAGAAGAAAGGATGGAAAGTGATGAATCCAAGAACTATTCACGAAACAGGCTTTTCGGAAATTATTAAAATTATACAGGATATTGGCAGTGATGTCAAAGGTAAACGATCTGATAGAGAAAATGATGTTTCAAGATCATACTCTCTTTCCAGAGCAACATCGGCTTTGACTCTTGTGTGTCCAAATTTAGTATCTGAGTCTTTGTCTATTGACACTGATATTATGATTAATAAAGCAATTGAACGTAAGTGGGTGACTATGTTGCAGATTGCTTTATCTGCATATAATATGTCCGGTACTAGCCATAATGCGGTTGAATTTATTAAAGATTTCCATACGAACGTAGATGCTAATAAGATGGACCTTGATGACTTCATGATGGCTACAGATAATATTGCTGGTAGACTTGGTTTGAAAGAAAATACAGAACCGGTTGATTATTTAACCATGTCTACAATTGCAGAAGATTGTAAAAAGAATATTGATTATTATTTTGAAGATGATTTTAATGAATCTTCTATATCTAGTTTTTCTTATAAAAGAAGTGGTATGGATGATATCGTAATAGAAAACACGGTATCATTACTTGAAGCTGATGGTGAAGAAGAAAAGAAAGAAAAAGATAAAAGCACAAGATTTGATTCTCAATACAATGCAGACTTTCAAAAGAATCAGGTTCTTCCTTCTGAAATCAAAAAAGCAAATGAATTAGTTCCATCTATGATGGTAGTTAATTTTATGATTAAAGATCCTATGGGTGAAATGCGTAGACAACAGGCTACCATTGGTGTTAAGTGTAAATTATATCCCATTAATTCTGGAGAAATGGTGAATAAGATTATTAGTAAACATGTAGACTCTAATATTCTTCTGAAGCTTGTAAAAGTTGGGACTAGAGAAATTTCTTTCTTTAAAGATTTTCTTCTGGCTATCGACGATGCGAAAATTAATGCTCTTGCAAATTCCAAACGAGGATCCTCTTCTAAATTATTTAAAGTTTTGGAAAGAAGAGCACTTGGAGGAAAAGTTCGTAGAGCATTAGGAATGTCAAATTCTTATAAGCCTATTTTCTCTCTTGTTATTTCTAGAGAAGAAGCTGATTATATGCTCAACTACAACGATATGGATGTCGATAATCCAAAAGTTGTAATTCCGATTATGGAAAAATTAAATCTGATCTATTTTGTTATTGTAGACGAATCCAATGAGACTGCTAAATTCTTACTGGATGGTGATACACAGTATGAAACATTATCGTTTTCTTCTCTGGAGAAAGAAGTAAATGATGGTGGATATAAGAAGGTAGTGAACCTTGTGTCTAAGATGACACGATAAATCAGAAAGGAGACCAATTATGTTAAATCCTGATACTATTAATCCGTATAATGCATATCAAGATATTATTAAAGAATATTTTGATATTACGGATAAAAGAACAAGAAGTGTTCTATTAAATATTAATGAAGCAGATCAGAATCAAGTTCTTGCTTCATTAGCATCGAAGTTGTATAAAGATATTGTTGGAAAAGTTACCGATATTGATTATGGTAAAATTCCGGATTCTAAAGGTGATATCACTAAAATTCCGAATTTCCAGGAGATGATTGAATGCCTGGATACTATTGGTAGTATTATTGAATATTATAAGGAGTCTCCGGATAGTGTTAATATTATTCGTGAGTCTATTGATAACCTTAAAGATAGCAAGAAGATTTGGGAAAAAGCATTTGCGACAAAATGTGAATTTCCGATGTTATTTTATACATCAATTGCATTAGCTATCGTTAGCGCCACATCCCTCATCCTTTCCACTTCGGTAGATTATGTGAATGATCCTGGATGCAAAACATTCAGCGCCACCCTTGATAAGAATCGTTTACATAAATCAAAAGATTCTCTTCTTCTGAAAAACCTTAAGTCTTTTAATAAGTCTTATAAGAAGAAAGATATTGAAAAAGTAATGACTTCTTTAATGAAAGCACAACAGACAGTTCAGCAAGAAGGATTTATTTCTAGCACATTCCATTTTGTGATGCATAATATTATGAATATTCCTAAATATGTAAAAATGATTGTGTTAGTAATTCCTATTTTACATGAACTGACATGTCTGTTCTACAGTGCAAAACAATCTATTTCTGATTATTTTTTCATTCAGGCAAATACTGTTGCTATGAATGCAGAAAAAGCTAAGGAAGATGTAACAAAGACTCCTGAAGAGAGAGAAAAGATTTATAATAAACAGATGAAACTTTCTGAAAAATTTAGAAAGATTAGCAACGCTCTCACCATCAAATTTAAAAATGGTGAAAATAAAGCTAACAAAATGATTACCGATAGTGAAAAACCAAACTATAAAATTGATGATGTGGTAGATGAGGAGCCAGATTCATATTCTAAAATCTTCTAATTTTATTAAATAAGGTTTAATCCATTATTGGGTCATTTAACAATTAAATAAATCAAATATCATAAGGAGGATTTATATAATGATTTTAGATACTTTCTTTAATGAATCTAATCTGTTCGGCTCTGAAGCCGTAAATGAGAATTATGTGGATCAGATTGAGGCTATTCCGCTTAATGAGAATGAACATCCGGTAGATGCTTGCTTCCGTCTGACTCTTGAAAATGAGCAGAATTGGTACAACATTTTCAATACAATTGCTGTTTCTGAGATGGCATTCCTTGAATCTCATGGTAAAGATGATGTTATGTATGAAGCAGTAGATGTCAAGAAAATTGTGAATACTGTTGTTCAGTGGATTCAAACTCAGTTTGCTAAACTTAAGGGTGTGTTTGAAAAAGCCATTAAGTTCATTGCTGATGCTCTTAATCAAGATAAGAGAATTATTAAAGCAATAAAAGATAAGAATGTTGATCTTAATCAGAAAGTTAAAGTTGCACAGGGAAGAAAGATTTGGAATGCTAACGTATCTGCTGGTGAAATCCCTGCAATCTTTTCTGATCAGATTGGTATTACAACCAATAAATATGTCACCTTGAATGAAGGAAAATCTAAAGAATATGTAGAATCCATGAAAAAAGAATGGGCTGAGAAAAAAGCAACCATTCTGAATGATGTTAGAGGAAATATTCTTAAACAGATTGGTTCTTATAGTGGAGGTGGTTGTGAACAAAAAGACTTCCTTAAAAAACTTGGAGAGGTTATGCTCACAGAAGTTAAGGAAGGTGGCGCAACATATGATCTTAAGACATTCTATAATAAGATCAAAGACGGAACATCCAAATCTGAACTGGACAAAGCATTCAGCTCTGTTAAGGATTCGTTCAATAAAATGATTAAAGAAGCAAAAGATGTTCAGAAGAACGCAAATAAATCTGGTGAGAATTATGAACTCATTGTGGATATTTGTGGACTTAAGACAGAAGTAATTAAGAGCCATATCAGTATTATTACTAGTGGTTCTGGTGCAGTAATTAGAGCTGTCGGAACTGATTATGCAACAGCAAGAGCTATTCTTAAAAACTCTATCAGCTCTACAAAAAAACCTGAAAAAGAAAAGAAGAAAGCTGTAGGAGAATCCGCAATCGAAGAGGATATCATCTGCACAATCATCTAATATCTAAGAAAAAACAATAAGGGTCAAGCGACTATGCTTGACCCTTATGTACTAGAAAAGTCATAAAAAAGGAGATTAATATCATGGTTAATGGTTTTTTGAATTTAGAATCCATTCTTGATGGAGAAAAAACATTTAATTCATTAAAAGAAATGTTTGCACACCCTTCAAATGAATTATATTTATGTTCTGCTCTTCATGAACTTTCTAAGATGAATAGCTCCATTAAAGATTTAAATGCAAGAAACTTTAAATCTATCCTTGAAGCTGAAACCAAGACAGCAGAGAATCAACAGTTTTGTACTTATTTTAAAGAATTCAAAGCTATCATTGATCGATTTATTGGTAAAATCGATGAGATGGCTGGCAAAGCAATTATCAATATTGATAATATTGCAGATGCCAATAAAGAACTTATCGAAAATGATCTCATGCTGAGTAATTTTTCTCCGTTTGATATGGAGGTATATGAATATCATAATCTTACGGATAAAGAAGTTCCGAAATTTAAAGCAAAGAAATTCTTTAAAAAGGATTTTGACCATATTGGAACACTTATGCAAGATCTTGGTCCGATTGCTTCTGATGAAGCTAAACTTAAGATCATTGCCTCTGTATATAATTCTCTGAAAAAGGATATGGAAGAAGATTTCCTTGAGAAATGTGCAGAGAAAATGCTGGATGATGATTATGATAAGAAAGAGTCTATGCCAGCACAAGTAAATAAACTTTTTAAAGATGAGAAAGAACAGAAAACTATTGATAAGAGCGATGTGCAAGAAGCTAAAGCTATTCTTATGAATATTCCTGTTTATACAGATGTAATTCGTAGCATGGCTGATCAGCTTATTGAAGATTTCACAGAGATTGCAAATAGTCTTGGTGATATGATTTTTAGAAATAAATCTTGTACACTTAAGATTGATACTGAGACAGATGGAATAAAAAATAAAGAATATGAACTGAATACATATTCTATGAATCAGTTTAATATTTTTATGAAAACAAAATCTGTACAGGTGTCTCAGATTTGTAATATGTATATGGTTGCATTTTCTATTAAACTGGATAATATTGTCGAGTTTATTAATCAGAATAAAGAAATTCTGAATATGGCTCAAGAATCTTCTAGTTTTAAGTCAACCAAATATAATGATGACAATACTGTAGAACCAGAAGAAGATAATGACGCAGCCAATGAACCTTCTTCCGATGAAGAGGAAGATATCTATTCATCTACAGAAAAGGAAGAAGAGGATATTTATGATGCAGATGATTCTTCTGAATCTGAAGATGATGAAGATAATGATGTTGACGATGCAGAGATCGAAAATCCAGAAGAAGAGAATCCGGATTCTGAAGATACAGTAAAAGAAAATAATGAGTTTGAGCTTGAGTCTTATTATTTCGAATACGAAATGTTTAATCTTGAAAGAATGTTTGAACAAGAACAGCTTAAATGTGAATTTGACGCTATTCTTGAAGCTGATGGAAATACACAGTCGGGAACCCAAACAGTCGGAAAAATGGCCAATGCCAATTCCACTAAAGCTGTGGATATATGGAGAGCTGTTGTAGAAAAGATTCAACAACTTTTCGATAAATTTAATGATATTTTTATCAAGCACACCAGTGCAAGAATTAAATATCTGAAAAATCATACAAGCGAAATTAATTCGAATAATTTCGCTAATGATGCTACAATCAAGCCCTATTTTGTCGATAGACTTGAAGATCTTAATGTAAAAGATTTAAACTATCAGACAATGAAAGATGACCTTGTTAGTAAGGAGAAATTCATCCAAAAGTATTATAGTAATATTAAAGTGGATGAAAACACAAGTTTTAGTCAAGCAATCAAAAAATATATTTCTCCAGAGGATGTGTCTCCAATTAAAACAATTGGAAAAGATAAAATGTTACAATTTTGTACCACATATCCAGCTTTTGTGAATCAGATTAAACAGGATAAGAATAATATTGACAAAGCTCAGCAGAATGCAAAAAGAATTGCTGAATCTATAGCAAAAGGTATCCAAGCACAACAGATTCAAAATAATGACCAGAATAACAATAATAACAATCAGCAGAAAACTGGAACAGCAAATGAAAGTTACGTATATACTGCCGATGATTTGTATTTTGATGAAGCATTTAATCCAGGTTCTGGTGGAAATGGTGGAGAAGCTGGATCTATCAGAAAACAACTTATGGTATATTTCTCTGTATCCAGTCAAGTATTATCCAACAAGATGAGTCTTGCAAATTCAGCATTCAATGAGTATTATCGTGCATTGTTCTCTCTTACAAATAATAAGGGTGATGCACCTAATACTAATAATAAAAAATAATTGAGAGGAGATATATTATGGCTCTTTTTGAATATGCAGAAAAAATTGGTTTGGTAAATGAGTCTTTGAGTTATAAAGTGAAAAAAGGATTAAAAAACGTAAAATACTCATTTCAGAAAAATCTTATTTTATCTGGAGAATTTGACAAATTAAAGAAAAGACTTACAGATGATCTTGCAGAAGCGAAAGATCTTTCTGATATAACTTCTATCAAAAAAGATTTTCAGAGTGCTATACCTGCTCTTCATGAACTCTATGATCAAGCCAAAAAGAAAAAACTTCCAGAGAATGTTCAAAAACAGTTTACGAACGAGAGTATCAAAAATTTTGGAGCTTACATTCGATGGCTTGAAACAACTTATGCGAAAATGGTTGAGAAAAAAGAAAAAGATTTAAGTAAATAATTAAAAGAAGACGTAGGAGAGTAATTTCTCCTACGTCTTTTTCATTCGTCCATTATTTTTCTTAATCCAAATATTGTATTCGAAATATAATCATCACTTTGGTGTATTAAAACTTCTCTCTTATAAGCAAGAAGATATCTTCCATTATATTCTTTAAATGGACCATAGTTTCTAACCAGATATTCTTTATTTGGTGTTAATATCATATTATCTACTTCACTTTTTACTATATTGATTACTATAGATGTATTTTCAATTGTATCTTTTATTGTATTAATATAGTCCATATTTTCATTATAAATTCTAGATAATTTTATTTTTTCTGTACCTTCTTCGTTTGTTGGTATATTTAATTCTTTCTCTATGATGTTTCCTTCTGTGTCTGTTCCGATGATTTTTGTGTATTGTTTATCTTTCATATGGTCAATACTAATTTTTACATATTTTCTATCAACATACATGATATACGCATTTTGTCCTCTATCAACTTCCATTGATAAAAGTTTTGTATCATAGTCATCAGTGTCCATAATACGTATGATTATACTATCGAATTCTTTTTTAGAGACTCCGACAGAATTTCCTCTACTACTTAGTAGATATGTATGATTAAAATCGTTAAAATAACGATAATTTGTATCATAAAAACAATGTACACTATTTAAATATTGTAATAATCTATTAATAGTAAGATTTGGTGGAACAAAACAAAAGTTTAATTTATCATTATCTTTAAAAGGTTCTATAATCATATTTTTAATATGTGATGTTGAATAATGGACTATAGATTGCATATCGCTATCTCTAAATAATTGGTTTGTGTAAGTTCCATTATTGTTTACAATTTCCATATCAAATAAACCTAAAATACATACTCTATATGCTCTATCTTTCTCATCCTTTGTCATCTGATCATTAAGAATTCTTTTCTCATCATATGTCATATTCTGTGGCATGAAATATGAGAATGTTCTGCGGAAATATAATTCTTTTTGACTAATTCTAGTATCATTATTTATGTATTTATAGACAGTTAATATAATTTTTCCCATGTCTATGTTTTTTGTCATCTTGTCATAAATATAATCTTGTAGTTTTAAACCAATATAAAGTATTGGCATTTGTTTTGTCTCATAGTCATATTTAGAAACCAGGTTTTGTATACTTTCTGTCAATATTTGCGATTCATTAGAACCAAGCAGAAATGAAGCTTCTACTGAGTATCGAAATGATTGGATTGTGGAAGCCATAATTTATCCTCCTGTATCTTATTATTAATATTATGTAAAAAAATAAAAAATAAATCTGGGTGTGAATATTCACACCCAGATACTTATAATACATTCAAATCTAATGGATAATGTTTGAAGAATTTTTCATTTACTTCTTTAATCATTTTCGGATTATATAAATCATCGACTTTTGTATATGTTTCCATCGCCAATGCTTTCAATGAATTATATAGATAAATAGCATCAATCACTTTAAACCTTTGAATTATTTCAAAAGATTCTATTTGTTTTTTCGTATAACCTTTAATAAGTTCTACGATATGGGCTACATCAGAATTATATTGATTCAACGCCAATTTATCGTCTACAAATATTTTTTTCATTATATTGATTGCCATTGGTACTTGTAAAATCGATGGTAGTCCATATTTTGGAACTTTTGTGATAGATAAAAGAAGTGATAATAACTCTGGATTTATTTGGCTAATGTCTTGTAATCTTTTATTGAATATTTCAACATTATTATTTCTCATAGCTTCTGTTGTACTTTCGTATAAGTAATTACCCATTAAATTATAACGATTTATGATAAAGGATTGATCTTCAACGTCAACACCTTCATATTTTTCAACACTTATTTTTTTTGGTCTTAAGATAATAGTCTTCGCTGGTTGAAAAGATACTAATTGGAAATTCATAATATCTTTTGATATTATGATATTTGGATTTATATTTCCATGGGAAATATTATAATTCATGATATCTAAAATAGCAGCATTTGTTGTCGTGGTATCGTAATGTTTAAAATATATATTTGGCAAGTACGGAACAATCGCATTTAATATCTTAATATTTTCTGCAATGTATTCCGTGACATCTTCTTTTGAAAAATCGATACCACTTTTATAATCACTACAAGTCTGTTTCAGATATTTATTATCATTAAAACTGGATATCAAATAAATATCCGTTTTTGTACTATGTCTTGAGTGAAAATATTCTCTATAATGGGCTGCCATATTAATAATTCCAGAAGCCAGAGTATAACAATCATTTTCATCTACATTAAAATCATCTCTTCTATAAAAAGGTTTTATAATGCTGAAAATATCTATGAATAGATTTATATGAACACAATTCGCTTCTGGAGAATTTCGAAATTCATTTAATATAATTTCTTTTAGATGATCATAACGGATATAATGTGTATATATGAGAGAATTTAAATGAAATTTCGGAATATGAAAACGATTATAAGGCTTCATCTAATAAATCCTCCGGATCGTACATTTCTTCCTCTTCTACCTTGCTTGAAGAATCTCGATATTTCTCAATAAAATGATCAATATCTTTTTCATCTTTTAATCTTTCTGCGAAAGCTCCAACAATATCTGGACGATTCTCAAAACATGTTTCTACGATTTCATCTGGATTTCCGTATCCATCTGTAATAAGTGCTGTTGTTAAATCATGCGGTCCATCTTCGGTTAAGAATGATAAACTTTTTCCAGCATGATCTCCCTGAGCATTGCTATATACTTTACGAATACCTAATTTAAATTCTCCTTTTCCGTTCCATCTAAATTTGGATAATTCGAGATAAGTATTTCCCTTTTCGTCAATTACTCTCTGTGGATAATTCTCATCTACTTCGCAATAAAAATCGTTATTAAATGACATAATAAAAACCTCCTTGGATATAAAAAATAATTCGGGAAGTTGTTGTAAACTTCCCGAATTACGTTATTTAATAAGTTACTTAGTATCTGATCTGTCTTGTCGGGGAAACTACTTCCTGATTAGACTGATTGCTTCCAAGGATTGCACTGTATGCATCCCATTTGTCAGCATTCAGACACAGAATCTCGATAGCAGTCTCGGATCTAATCTGGACATATCCATGTGCCTGCGGAACACTTGCATAGATATCTGTAAGAGGACGAATGGAATAAAGAAGTTTGGAACCATCTTTTGCTTCATCGCCCTTAATCATCTGCAATACTTTATTCACATCTACATGCATAATAACGTTTTCGATCAGATTTGCCTGTCTCATGTATCCAACATTTTCCTGAACAGTTCTTTCACCAACCAGTCCAAGATTGCAATATCTCTTTGGATTCGGATTGCTGATGAAATCTCTGTCTCGTAATGTAAACTGATCCAAGAAAAGAGATCTCAGAAGTTCACAAGCAGGCTGACTAATCATAAACTGATTAGCAGTTTTTGAATTGTTGTTGATACGTTTGATGTTCTTATACATCACATTGTTTGCATTGAAAGTTTCAGATTCAGCTTTCGGAACAAAAGCCGCAACTTTACCATTACTGTCAAATTCTTCTGTTGCTTTAACCTGAGGTCTAAACAGAAGATTTAATTCATAGCCAGGACTCGCTGTGGAAATATTATTTGCGATTGGAGTCAGCTGGCATTTGTGATAATCGTTGAACACATCCCCAAAGAACTTATCTAACAGATAAGTCAGCTGAGTTGCTGTTGTGAGTTCTACACGATAAGTTTCATGAAACGGTTCCGGTTCTGTGACATTGAATTCCAACAGTTTTCTTTCTTCTTTCTTTGCTTCTGCCGCATTACTCATAATTTTAATCCTCCTAAATATAATATATTAAATTGTTGTTGTGGATATATAAAATTACTTTTATATATCAGTTTCAGCATTATAATATGCAATCGTTTTCTGGTTTATCATTTATATTTTTCTTTATTAAAACGGATATGTGAGTATGTGTCTACTAACAGGTTTTGTTCAACTGAATAAATACCGCTAGATGTATATACAACAACATATAAATCATTATTAACATCAGAAATTAGAGCATAATCTTTTGTGATATTGTTAAGAGAAATATCATGATCATATCTTAAAACCATTGCTTTATCGATGTTTTTACATAAGATACATGTTAAGATAGATCTATAATCATCTGGAAGAGCCATCTTATCATAATCTTTAAGATTAAAATCTAATGGGTAAATATTATATCCCCTGCAAAAATCATACATGAAGCTATTCAGTTCTAATAGTTTTCTTAGAGTATTACAATAACCTTCACATTCACCGGTTTCTAATTTAGCTTTATAATACATTTGACCGTATTTCTGAGATACATATTGAAGATGTTCTAAAAATAATAGATTTAATATTTTATCATATTCAGATGTATCAATTAATTCTAATATACTATCTAATGTATCATTGATATACACTGCAACAATTTGTGTTTCTTTTGGATGCACTTCTTCACATGCTACCATGATATCAAAATCAATTCCTGCTGGCATAGTGTCAACCGAAACACATGCGCCATAATATTCTCTTCCAGAATTAACTGTGAATGGCTGAGAGTGAATATCCGTTATACCCTGCCTACAAACACAGTAGGGTAATGATAATTTTGCATTGATTTCTTTATCTCTTGTTAAAGAGAAAATGACATCGTATTTTCCACTACCAACAGTTACAACATTTACGATAATTAAACCATGAATTGCTATTCTTACATATTCATTTTTAATAGTGTTGATATCTACTTTTGTTATTTCTTTTGTCTGCTCATTTCTTAAACGAACAGTCTCTGAATTTTGATATCCCACCACTCTATAAATATCTGCTTTTTCAGCATTTCCCTCATATTTATAGAATTTAGTTCCAATGTGAATCATTTTTTGTCTCCTCCTTTATTTTCCATCTTATTTAAAATATCTGAACATAGACAACTATATTTATCTCTATATTCATTTAATAATTTATCTGTATTTACCATCCAATTTATTAAGTCTTTTACGTTATAAAATGTAATGTTTCTTCCATTTACTGAAAAAGTTTGCGGAAATATCAAAGAATTTTTAGAAGCCTCAAATGCGTTTTTACATATTTCGTATCTGTAACACTCTTCACAACTATCATGTCTTACTGTTGCTTTCCCTGTTATAAAATCACAATAACCATAGAATATCATATATACCACTCCTCTCTTTTTGACATAATATATAACCTTTTGAATTATTAATAAGTTACTGGTTTTATTTTTATTAACCTTATATGATATACTCAGAACAACTAAATAATATGAAAGGAGACATTCCGTTATGATCTATTTGGGAGATTTACAAGAAAAAACAAACGATATTCTTGATACAGATATTATGCTTATAGAAGATGAAGAAGACACAAAAATTGTTAAAATTAGTACATTAAAAACAACACTTCAACAAGATTCAGACAAAAAAATAGAAGATGTAAAAAATTCCACTCTCGAAGAGTGTCAGAAGTTAATTGATACTTTATCTCAACAAAACACAAGTGTCGCTAATGCTTATTATGCACTCGCAAGAAATTATGAATATTTAAATAGTGCATTTGAGGAAATGAAAGAAAAGTTGGCTGAATTTGTAGAGAACCAATCTCAAGTTATGCTTGGTGTTCCGGGTGATTTGGAAGCTACATCAGGGACTGGTTCTATTACATTGAAATGGACAAGTGCGATGAATGCGGAAGGATATAAAATATATAGTAAAGATTATGATGAAGATGGTAAGGATCTTGGAACTTATACCCTTAGAGGAGAAACCACTAATCCAACATTAACATGCACAATTACAGAATTAGAACCTGGTGATTATGAATTCGTAGTTGCTTCTTGTATGACGACTACATCTGGAGAAAAGATAGGAGCTTTTTCAATACCGGTAAAAGCAACATTTGCAAATTAATAGAATATATCCAGTAGTCATAAAAATTATGACTACTGGATTACTATTTTTATTCCATGCATTTTTCATAAAATGTTTTATATGACATTACATTGATTTGATCTGTATCATATTTATCTTGAATATAGTCAATGATTTCTTCAAACATACTTTTTTTCGCATTCATTTCATCACCATATTCTGTAACATCATAAGTGCTGATAGCAACCACTTGTTCTGTCTCTATTGCATAGTCTATCTTTGATTTAATGTATTCTACATCTGAATCGTTGTTAATTTCTATAGACGGAATACATAAATCTTTTTTGGTGAAGAAACTACAATAACTATCTTCGCCTGTTTTTGCTATATGATAGCCGAGATCTTTTAACATCATTGCTGTAATTGGTCTTATGTTTCCATAAGGAGCACTATAAGAAATCGGTGAATAAATGATGTTATTCTGTAAATAATCCCTGATATTCTTTAATGCCATGTATTGTTCTCTATAATTATCATCTTCAAGCAATAACTCTTTATCCGGGTTACATCCAAATTGACCAATGTCGAGGTAATCTAATCGATACATAATCATCGAATCGAGATTTGAGTTGGATAAAGTACTACTATTGTTCATAAATATACTACACTGTAGACCTCTGGATTTTAGCATAGGAAGAGTATATTCAAAAGTATTATCATAAATACCATTAAACCCAAGTAAGAGGGTTGGTTTAATTGCTTGATTGAATATAATACTGTTAATGTAAATAGATTTATTGATAGTATTTACATTATTTGAAAATTCTAATATAACATGATTGATATCATTTTTATTCGGAGAACCAATCGTTTCGAATTCAGAAAATACTAATTTTAATGAGTTCCATCCTTGTATAAAAGAGCTTTTTGATACTGTTTTTTTATAATAATTATTAGGTGGATAGACAGTTGTATTATCTGTAACGAGATATACAGACATAGCATCTTCTTCCATATAATAAGAAAGATATTTATCAATATACATTAACAGAGTGATATATTTGATATCGTTTGGTATTTCATCCAATGTAATTGCAATACTGGATGGTTCTTCATATGTAGTGAAATATAATTGCAAAGAACGATTACCGTTTCTTACATAGTTTTCATCCGAAGATATTTCAATGTAACTATTTTCTGGATTTTTATTTTCTGTATTGTCCATAGTTAAGAAATTATATAATCCGTAATTGGATGCTAATCCACAATGATCAATTCCATCATAAAAACTTTTCTGAATTTCCTGTAATGAATCTACAATATACTCAGTGTCATATGCATCATTATAATAATCGATTTGTAAATTGGCATTGAAACCTTCGAAGTAGACTTCACAATTGTCAAGTCTTACGTCATAAACATATTGTTTTCCAGCTACATCATAATATGTAAGACCATATTCAACAAAGGTATTTAATAACTTCTGTGGACTAAGCATTACGTTGTCAAAAGTGAGGGTAGACTCTTCAACAAAATCATCTTCGCTCATGGTTAATTCGATAGACGATAATGTTTTTGTAGAGGTGAAATCGAAATAAAAAAGATTACTATTATTATCTTTCATTTCGATTGTTTTATAATCCACCGATCTATCTGTATAACGTAAAGATACAGTAATTGTCGTTGGGATTTTAAACTGAACTGTTTCACCATTAGAATTACTAGTTTCTTCGTTATATATATTTGCACTGAAATAATATGTTCCTGCCGGTAAACTTCCTATTGGGATATTAATAGTTAAACATTTTGTAAATTCTCCGATGAATCTTTGTGTATAAGTAAAACCATATTCGGAGTAATCCATATAATAATTATTGGAACCCCTCATATTTTCAATATTAAAATAGTTGCAATTCGCCACTACCAATTTTCCTGGTAACATTGTATCTACTAATACGTCACCATAACCATGAAATTCTCCGAGATATACTCGATTACCACTAGCAGTTCTCTTGTATTTCTTCATCATTCTAGACGATAAAGATTCTTTATCCCGATCTAATCTATCTGCCAATGTATCGCAACCATCCCTAGCAGTTACAATCTCAATATCTTTCGCTTCTTGTTCTGTTTGATTGGTTATAATATTATCCACTGCTTTTTCTAATGCACTCATTTCAGAATGACTTGCTTTAGCCGCAATTTCTTTCTGTAATGATTGTTTAATTTCATCAACTTTTGCACTAGAAAAGAATTTCATATTATCTGGTTCTTCATTGTCACCATTGAAATTCTTTTTTAAATTTTCTACCGTAGATTGCTTTGTATCTTCATTATCTTCAACGATAATTATGTCAGAATCTTCTATATTTTTCTTCACATTAAGTTCAGCAATCAGATTTGTATTAGGCATTATTTATTCTCCTTTCTTAAGATAGAGATATTAATATTATGTTTCGGACAAAAAATAAAACCCTTTTTTATTATGTCTTGATATAATGGTATTAACTAGCATTAACACATCATATCAAGACGCATAAAGAAAAAGCTACGATACATAAAAATTAATAATATAGGGGTAAAGGTGTTTTATGGAAAGCTAGTATCTCCATTTATCGAAATAAAAACTTGTAAACTGGTTAAAGAAGCTCAACCGATCATAATTTCACGGTTGGGCTGTTGACGAATGGATCTACCTGTTCACCATTAATAGCTTTATTGGTAGATACGTTCTTGGTCTTTGTTGTGGTTGATTTTTTGGTTGTCGATTTTCTTTTTCTTGTTGTTTTAGGTGGATTCTCTTCCGCTTTATTTTCAACAACATTCTGGTTATCTGATTCTTCAACCGGATCTTCATAATGAACGAAATTCAGTTTTGTGGTTTTTTCATCTTTCACCACATTTTTCTCAAGATTCAATTTTATTTCTTTTTCTTTTTTCTCCTTTTTTGGATCTTTCGTGGTGTTAGATTCTTTTTTACTCTTCAGACCCAATTCGGTAATAACCGACTGGATTATAGCGTTTACAGTGTTCTCATCGACAACACTGTAAATCAAATCTTCAATCTGTTCTTCGTCCATTTCAGTTTCAGGACTGAGGCCGATCACTTCACATTTCAGCAGATGACAAATTTGATTCGTGAATTCTTCACTTCTCTTTTTCTGTTCTTCTTTTGGAAGTTTCTCATCTTTATCGGTTACAAATTTCATCCATATGTCTACATTGTTTTTCAGAACTGTATAGATTCTGTTTGCTATTTCCTTAGAATCGCACTGTTTGAATTCATCCGGAGTGCAATAAATATTTATTGTTGCGTTTACTGTGTTTTCTTTTTCGTGATCTTCAACAATAAGATCATCTTTGATATTACTGCTCTCTGTTGATTTCGATTCAATTAAATAAACTTCATTTTTTGTTTCCGAATCAACAAATTCGTTACTTTTATCTTTCTTTTTGAAAGATAAACTTGGTCTTCTGATTTTTCTTACTGACATTGGCATTTTATTATATGCCACTGTCCCTGCAAGTGAAATATTTGCTGCTACGTTTTCTAATTCCCATTTTAATGAATATAATGCTGTTCCAAACATACTTAATTCCTCCTTAATTCCTTAATGTTCAAAAATCTATTTACCCTTATATCATTATAATAATATGCAAATATTTTCTTGAATAATTACAAAAAATCAGTAATCTCCAACATACGGAGATTACTGATTTTATAATAATCAAAATACCGGTTGTTGTATTTTACTTATATCATCTGGCAAAATTTTTGTCATACAGTATAGTGATTGAACTGCCTCATTAGTTGAGACTCTGATGTTAATGCCACCAAGATCAATATAATTAGAAATAGAAGATGAGAATTTATCTAACTCTTCGTTAGCCTCTTCTGTCCATACTCCTCTTACACTAACTTGGTCTCCATCATAATCTCCACCTGCACCTTTAAGCATAAGGTTGCTAATCATAAGAGTGTCTAAGAATTTATCACTAGTATTTCCACCTATATCTTTTTGTCTTATTTTTGGATAAAATGGATAATAAGTTCCGTTTACATATACTTTCTCTGTTTCTCTGATTGTTGATATTCTTGGTTTTGCTACCATTTGGTTGAAACAAGAATCCATAGGATAACGTGTAATTAACACATGCTTATTTCGAACAGCTTCATTTGCGGCCATAAAAAATATATCACACCATGTTAGATCTCTTTTAATTAAATTAGAAGAACCGGATATATTTCCACTTTTAATATCCTGAACAGAAACTTCTTTTCCAGTAAAAGATGCTCGTATTATTCCTTCTTCTTCGGTAGGTATTTCTACAGGAGAGAAACGATCAGAATAACCAAAAACAAATCTTTTCAATTCTTTCTTAATACGTTCATCAGAGAATGTTTCTAAAGGATCTTTTATTTTCACATATTTTATTTCACCGGTCACGTTATCATATGCAGAATATTGGTCATTCCCATAGAAGTTATTTTCAAAAAATCTTTTCACGTTAAAAATAATAAAAGGATAGAAATTTGTAATAGCCGATGCCAGTGGCAGTGCACAATAATCCATATCTACCATCATATCATCTAATGTTTCTACTTTTAACTCAGGGGCTGAAATTACAAGACGAGATCCATAGTCGGCTGTCTTTCCCATTACTGAACTTTTTATATACCCACGTTTGGACGACAATCCAATACCAGCATCTGGATCATCTGAAGTTCCACCTAATATATTATAAATATCTAATATCGTCTCTTGGATTCTTCCTCTTACAGCGTCAGAAACATCCAAACCGTATTCTTGGGTTTCTTTTAATGATCTTGCTGAAATTAATAATGATGCATAATGTTTATTCAAAGAACCAACTCCAACATGACCAACATTAGATTCTGCGTCTCTATAATATGCAGGTATCACTATAAATTTTCTAATAAACATGTGTTTTTTATTAGCCATTAGAAATTTTATTTTCTTATCTCTTTGCCTAGATTCCGTAGATCGAATTTTTATTTGGTCGATATTTTTCTTTAAAAATTCCATTCCAGTTCCACCGTTTGGATCTTCAACAAAGTCCCCATTTTCTACAATATATTTTTTTGTACCATGGGCAATATCTTTAATTCTAGAGTCCATTCTTCTCCATACTTTATAACAAAGTGGATGCATATAAACTCCACCAAGATCAATGTATGCAAACGTTCTTGCCCTTTCTTGTTTTGTGATTCCAAAGATTCTATTGGATAACAATCCATCTTCTGTTGGAATTCCTTCTTTTACAAAGAATATAGGATTTGTAACTTCTTCTACATGATTCTTTTTAATAAAATCTTCTTCATCCAAAAGTTCAACATTCAGAAGACTTGTTCCCTTTCCTTCTTCGTTGATAGTGATGATATCACTATCCAAATTATCAATAATATTTTCGATAATTGTATCGTTATCTAGAAATAATTCAGCCATTATTTCACCTCTTCATTCTAATTTATTAATTATATGTAAAAATAGTCAAATAAATATGATCAGCCATAATTAACTTTTATGGCTGATCATATATCTTATTTTTGAACTCTTGGGTCTTCATCATCAAGCAAGACTGATAATCTTATGATACACATGTTTTTTTCTGATTTAAATGATAATCCATAATATAAACCGTAAATAAAGATTTTTCCATTAAACATATCTAATTGATTACAGAATTTAGTTAATTTCTCTTTTTTACCAAATTCTATGTTTAATGCAACATCATGACCACCATTTTCAAACCAAAACTTTTTAATTCCTTCATGCCCAGAAGATTGATCGAGACTTATAAGATCATAGAACGCCATAAGTTCATTGAAATAATGCGTTATACATATTTCTTTTGCCATATTTGGAATATTAAAATCTAAATTATTGGCAAATTGGATTCTGTCTTGTTCCATCTACAGTTACATCCTTTCAATGATTTCATCCTCAACCGCTTCTGCAACTTTTGCACTTTTTGCTTCTTCTGACTTGCTTTCAAGATACATCATATGCCGCAATGTTTGAAAATGAGGCATTTCAAGATTTAAAGCTTCGTTATAAGATATTCTTCCTCGGTAATTGGTAGCTATACTCATTCCGATTGTAACTAAATCGCTAAAGCTACCAATTGATGCCGTAGAAAAACCATGTTCTGTGCGGTTTGTGTAGATTCAGGAATTGTCTTTCCACATTTTGGACAATTCATTTCCGGATAGATATAACTTACATCATCTCCACGTTTATTGATTTCATCAATCAGTGTGAGAATATAACGATACTGGTCAGAAGTAAGAGTATCAAGAACTTTAGAGAAAGTCTTAATTCTTGTCTTATAAGTTTTCGTTACATTATTCTGGAAAAATGGAGATTGAATCGGGATCAATGTTTTTGACGCATGATCAATTTTATAAACGCTATCTACATATGCTAATACAGAAACCAGGTCCTGATGAGTTTCAAGGAACTTCTCTTCAAGAAGTGCAGTTTCGAATACAATATTATAGATAGATGGTTCTCTTAATGCAAATGCATAATCATCAGAAACAGGAACAATTTCAGACACATACATTGTTGATGTTTCATCAGGTTCTTTAATCAGAATATCAAAGAATTTTCTTTTTGCATTTTTATCTTTGAATTTAACCATATCCATAATTGGAATATCTTCAGAAAGAAATACGTTTTTACATTCTCTATTATCTACACAGTCTCTTGGAATATAATTGGATCCTTCGAAACATGCTCTATATACAGAGAACCAAATATGCTCAAGATCAAGAAAACTGTTTACTTTCGCCCATTCTTCAACAGTAGCAGGTTTTGGATCAAGAATATGATTATAGATCATCTGATACTGTTTCTTTACGTTCATATATCTAGAATCTGTTCTAGATCCGGTATTCATCGCATCAAGCTCAGTGGATTTGAAAGATCTCATAGTAATAGGTCTTCCTGTAGACATTAAAGCCCATTTTGCGGATCTAAAATGATTTGTTTTAGCTTGAACAGCATTACTGAACGGAACGGTCTTCGTAGTTACAGAATAAGTAGAGATATCAAAAGCTTTAGTTACGGGTTTGATCTTTTCTCTAACAGATTTTTTGAATCTCTCCATGATCTGTTTACTTGTTTCACCATCTTCGTTTGTATCATCCGAATCTTCATTTTCGGAATCACTTTCTTCCTCATCTGCAAATTCATCATATACCTCATCGGTGGATTCGATCATTTGAGATTCAGGAAGTGTAAAATTTTCATCGGATTCTTCTTTAATATCTTCATCCGAATGCTTAATCTGCTCGACTTTTTCTTCCTCCATCTTAGGGGGAATTGTTGGTGTGATTTCCTCATTCGCAGTTGGTGTAGTCAATTGTTCCATTTTCATATTCTCCTCTACATTTATATTATCATCTTCTTCATCCACGGATTCCATAGTTGGATTAGGAATACTTTCTACTTGTTCCATGTTATAAGAAGCTTCTTCAGATTTATCATAAGGCAAATCAAGATTATCGAGATCAAGACCCATTTCTTTTGCATAATCATCCTGACTCTTCTTTCTCTCTGCATCTCTCTTTGCCCAAAATTCTCTTTCTTGTTTTTCTTTTTCTTTTACTTCTTCATCGGTCATATCATAAGTTTTCAAAGCACCAAGTCTTCTTGGTTCTTCCATTACTTCTGAAATATAACCTTTTCCTTGCATTTGTCTAACTTCTTCTTCAGTCAATTCACCAGCCATATCAAGAGCTGCATTAAATTCTTGCACTTCTCTGATTTTTGCCGGTAAAATCTCGTTATCAAATATTTCAAGTGCTTTGGTGATATCATCTTTTTCTTCTTCTTTAGGAGCATCGTGAATTCCAAGAGATGCTGGAACAAATTCATGCACCCCATTACCAAGATCTTTTCCTTGTAATTTGGAAGCTTCTTCTTGGTCAAATCCTTCTGGAGCATTCGCTGCTCTTTTTTTCATAAGTTCTTCTCTTTTATTTGGATCAAGAGAATTCTTTAAATTAATATTAACAATTGAGTCTGAGTGTACAGGTACGTTCCCTGCCTTGCTTTGAGTTCTTAAATCCTCAATATTCATGATAATTCCTCCTAGTAATTATTCAGCGAGATTACTCATCTCTACTTGATTATCCATTAGTTCTGACGTTTCAAGTTGATACAGAACATCATCTATCTGAATTCCAATAGTCAATGTATTATCTTTATTTAGTAATACATCTACTTCAGCTCCTTGGTATCTTGGTAAATATAATTGGATTTGTCTTTTTATTTCTTTCTTTAATTCTAACACATTATCCGGAAAAGAATATCTGTATTTTTCCACCAGGCCAACCCCCATAAGAGGATGATCTGGTATTGTGCCTGGGTTTAATAAAATCAATCGAACCAATATAGTCGCTATTGCTGCTTTTCCTTCTAATACTTTTGGTTCTTTAAAATCATTTAATGATAGAACATATTCTTTTTGCATGAAAATTTCACATCCTTTTATTTTATAATAAGATAAAGTTTTAATATTCTATCATATATCTATATTAATCTTATTTAATGAATTATTTAATGTCTAGTTATTTATGTACTTTTATAAGCCTCTTATTATAACCTCAAAACAATTAGATAATAAAAATAATAGAGAGGTCTTGTAAAAATGAATAAAGACACTGTTATTACCATACATCCAAAATATGTAAAAAAATATAAATGTCCTTATTGTGAAAAAAGATTAGATCGACAAAAGTTAATTACGCATATTGAAAAAGTTCATGAAGATATGATTCCAGAAAACTATACAGCTACGAGAGTTGTGTTTAATTTAATTAATAAAAAGACACAAGGTAAATGTGTAATCTGCGGTAAAGAAACAGAATGGAATGAAGACAAAGCAAGATACGAAAGAATTTGTAGTAATCCTAAATGTAAAAAATCTTATATTGATCAAACCGCAGATAGACTATATAAAAAACATGGAAAAACAAAACAGGATTTTTTGAACGATCCTAAGTTTCAAGAAAAGATGTTACAGAATAGATCTATATCTGGGAAATACAAATTCCAAGATGGTGGAGTTCTTCCATATGTAGGGAGTTATGAAAAGAATTTCCTTCAGTTTATGGATCAATTTTTCCATGTGAAATCATCCGATTTAATAGCACCTGGGCCTGTGATTGATTATAAGTTTAATGGAAAAACTCATCAATGGATTACGGACTTTTATTATGAGCCATATAATCTTGTATTTGATATTAAAGATGGTGGTTCTAATCCAAATACAAGAGAAATGAATGAGTATAGAGCAAAGCAAATAGCAAAAGAAAAAGCAATTAAAGATATGAAGCAATATAATTATATACGTCTTACGGATAATCAATTTGATCAAATGATTGAATTGATGCTTGAATTAAAAGAAAATCTTATCGATACTCCTGTTAATACCACAAGAAAAGTAATCATTAGGGTAAATGAAGGCGTATCATCAGTTTTAAATAAAAATCATAAACAAAAAGGATCAAAAAAACTTTCTTTTTTTAAAAAGGTGTCTATTTCAGAGAATGTAATATCTAAGTATAAGGAAGATTATAAATTTTTAAGTCATATTAAAACAGATAAAAATTGTAAAGGCTATCTATTCTTTTATGATAAAGAATTAGTTGCGGTATTATCTGTAGAATATAAAGAAAATGGCGAAAATTGGATACAAGCCATTGAAATTGTAAAGAAATATCAAGGATATGGATTATCTGAACAACTTTTAGATATGGCTTTGAAAGAATTTAATGCAACATATTTATCAGTAAATAAGAATAATGAAATAGCCATTTATATTTATAAAAAGAAAGGTTTCGTTGTATATAAAGAAACTGATACTATGTATTTTATGAGATTGTCATCGATTAAAGAATCTGTAATATATGAATCTAATAAAAATATAGAAAATTGTAAAATTGATGATATGAAAGAAGTATTATCATCATTAGATGATGATAGTTTTGAAAATTTTAGATTTAAAAACATCATGTATTGTGATGTAAGATATAGATCAGAGAAACCAATAGCATTTATAGTTATTAAACCAAAACTTGTAGAGAATATTACAGTCGGGTTTGTAAGTTTAGCAGTCAATCCAAATTATCAGAATCAAGATATAGAAAAATCTTTACTAAAAAAGGCTGTGATTTGGTTTAAAGGGGAAAGGGGATTAAATTTCTTACAATGGGATTTTTTGCAGGATAATGATACATCCAATGAGTTAATTGATAATTCTGAATATGGAAAGTTTATTGCTAAAAGTCCTGATGAGTATATTGATCTATACACTACAGAATCAATATCATCAAGTATAAATACAATCATATTTGATATAGGTGCCGTGCTAGTACAACAAGTTCCATTAGAAATATCTCTTAGACAAGAAAATCGAAAATTTATACCAGAAGAGTTAATAGATCAATTAGTAAAAATCTGGTGTTCTTCTGGTACTGAACAGGGATCTTTGGAAGAGCAGATAACAACTGCTTACTTAAAAGCGTATGAATCTGGTCTTAGAGGTCCAATTAGACAATATATGGAATACATTGCTTCAGAATCTTTGAGAAATATTAAAAGGTGCGATTATACAATACCAATGTTACGATCATTGAAAATGGCAGGATATAAATTATATATCTTATCCAATTGGGGTAAATGGCATTTCGAAGAATTGCAAAAACGTAATGAGTTTAGAGAGTTTTTACAATATTTCGATGGTGGTATTGTTTCCTATCAAGTTGGTTTGAAGAAGCCGGATCGAAAAATATACGAAATTCTCATAGACAAATATAATATAAATCCATCTTCTGCTGTATTTTATGATGATAAACCAGAGAATATACAAGCTGCAAAAGAAGTTGGATTAAATGCAGTTGTATTTGATCGATCGATTGCTGATAGTATTATTAATAAAAAAGATTTTATATTGACAGAATCAGAAATCAATTATTTGGAAAAATATGTATTATAAAAATTACTACAAAAGTGGGATTATTTATTGATCCTACTTTTGTAATTTTTTATTTAAATAGTCGTATATTATAATTGTGAAATTAAATTTATTTTATACATTCATTTAGAAAGGGGTAAAAACATATGATGAACACAAAAGAACAAAAGAATTCTAGTAAAGGAAAATATCTAAATATGGAACAATCTTTAATTAAAGCAAACGAACTGTTCAAGAAATCACAAATAACAGATGAAGATATTATACAAGATTGTTATTTAAAAATAATTACTAGATTTAAAAGAGATGGATGCGAATTTATTAGTGAAAATTATATTCGTAGCGTTATTTCTAGACTAAAAAATAAAAATAAAAAATATAATGATCTTGAATTTTATGGAGTAGAAATACCATTATCATATAAAATATTATGTGATGAAAATCTATTTCGTAATACGAAAGAAAAAATAATTGTGGAAAACTTTGTAAAAGCTTTCATAAGTTTAAAATTTGATAAAAATTATAAAAAGGAGCGAAACATTATTATACTACTTCAATATTTTGGATTATTAAAAAATAAAGGATCTAGTACTAAAGAAATAAGCGACGAATATGGTATAAGCCAAACAGCTGTACGACTTATAATTGAAAATATAATAAGAAGATTTAGATTTAGATATTTTATTGATTGCTATGCTGGTTTTAAAGATTTTTAATAACTTAATGTGATGAATAAAAAAAACATAGGAGTAATTAAATGACTCCTATGTTTTTTTATTTTTTATGAAGAGGAGGTAAATATATGCCAGCTTTAGATTTAAGAATTACAAATCTTAATACCAAATCAGTGAGAAAATTAACTTTTAGTGAAAATGGAAAAATTGAATGTAATAATGGTACAATCACATGGAAGTATGTAAAAGGAAAACAAACATCGTATCGTAAGATTATATTCACAAATGGAAAGTTTCAGCAATATGATTCCAAAGGGAAAAAGATTGGTGGAGTTTATAATAAACCTTCTTATGATTTTCAAAATCTACTTAATTTAGCTAAATCAGGGGGAACTTTAACAGTCCATTTTTATCATGGAACGTTTAGATTATATGGACCATATAGAATTTTCGGAAATACCACATTGAGAGCACCACAAGATAATGATGTATATTTCGAAAAGTATTCTAACACTTATACCTTTATCAATACGGATGACAGTGCAGCGAAATCATATAGCTTCTCTAAAGGTCTGTATGAAGGATCTGGAAATATCACATTAGAAAACTTGGATATTAATGCTCGTGGTTACAATCCAGAAATAGGTAAATTTATACATGCAAAGAATATTAATGTGTTCAGATGTAAAGTAAGAAATGGTAGATATAACTTCCATGTATTTGAATTCTGTTGTGTTCAAAATGCAAGAGTGCAAGGATGCACATTTGAAAATTTACTTGGGCAAATCGGAAATGTCACTTCCGGAAATCATGAGGTTATTCAGGTTGAGAGTGCATTAAAGGGCGGATTTCCTTATTGCCAGTATAGTAGGTATAGTTATTCTTATAGATGCGATGGAGTTTTAATCAGCTCTTGTATATTTAAAAATGTTTTGAGAGGAATAGGAACTCATGCTGCATCTACAGATTCTCAAAATTATCAAAAGAATATAAAGATATATAATTGCACATTCCAGGGTATTAAAGAATATGCGGTGAATTTTGAATGTAGAACTGCGCCTTATATCAAGCAGTTAAAGTGTAAATAGTTTCGTATATTTCATATGATAAAAACATAGGAGTAATAAACATCTCCTATGTTTTTATTTTTTATATGAAAGGAGAATAAACAATGTCTTTATTTTATGAAACAAAAAGATCAGAATTACCTGATGATATATTTGGGGTTCCCGAGTTAAGAAAATTTCCGTTAGATTCGGAAGAACATGTACGATCTGCAATTAAATTTTTTAATTATGTAGATCCTGAGTATGAAAAAGAATTGGCAAAGAATATAAAGAAGGCTATGAAAAAATATGGAATTGACGATGTAAAGATAGGTGATAAAAATCGTCTTAAAAAATATATGCCCTCCAATATGATTAGAGAAAATGTTGTATATGATGATATTGCATATAGTGAATCATTTGTTATGGAGAATAACAGAGAGATGGCTCTGTCTAAAACCATATCTATATTAAATCAAGAACTTAATAAGAAAGTGAATATCACAGACAATCAGAAAAAATATTTTCTGAATGGGGATGCCACTTCCATCTGTTTTTGTGGATTAGGAGAAAATCCAAGATCTATATGTAATAAAGTCAATAAAGATATTAGACAATATGGTGGTATACTAAGTCCAGATAATTATGGAACAGCATTTCTTACGGTTAAAGAATCATTTTCTGAAAATATGAATGTATTAATAGAATCAGTAGAAGGTGAACAAGATCCATATGAAGTGTATGGTAGCTATAAATTAGAACCAAACTATGTTGATCCCTCTAGCGTTTGTTGGGATGAAGAAATGTATTATCCTACAGTACCCGATGCGATAGCTTCGGTAATTACGAATAATAAAAATACGCCATCTGGTAATTTTTATGTATATACTGATATGGGAGCCGGAAAAACAAAATTTATCGGTGTAATTAATGTTGATAAACTCCCAGATTTGTCTTTTAATTATTCTTGGAAAGAAAAAATTCATATGGCGAAAGATGTATGTGAAAATACAGCTGCTGGAGCAATGGTTGGGACTGGTGGGAACATTTATATCAGTGGGTGTATGAAAAGAAATACATTTGTGGATAATGAAGATAATGAAATGGAATATGTAATTCATAGAGATGGTATGAACGATATATTTTATTATAAAGACGAAAAGCCACATAGAATTAATCGTGATGATTTATTGAAAGATTTTGAAATTAAAGAATCATACAAATATAAATTACCATTGGAGAATCCAAAAGATTTCTTTTCTATTGTATTTAAATCTACAAATATTCATGAGTGCTATGAGAAAATAATTCATGGTTTATATACACAAGTTTCTTTTATCAATGATACTAGATTTGAATCTGTCGTACCATTCACAAAAGAAATAGACAAGATTCGAAGAGATATTTTCTGTGAATACCGAATGATAAAAACAAAAAATAATTTTAACAATTTAGTAATCGAAGAGGTTGATCAAAATATTCAGTCTTTAGTTGATTCACCATACCGTCTGGAGACTGTAGATCCTAAATCTTTTAGCGCTGGGAGATTAAATGAAATGATGGTTGAACGACTAAAAATATTTAAAGAGATCATACCTACGATTAATTAAATTAAGTTTGACAACATTACATTTACCCATTTCCGAATTTTAAATGTTGTGAAAAACTGAATAGAAAGATAAACAGTAGTCCGTGGACGCATGGACTACTGTTTATTTTTGTAAATATATTATAGCCGAAACATTTATGTAATATATCAAATTAAAGGAGACCTTATGTTATGAGTGAAAAAAGAAAGATAGAGAGGAGAAAGAGGAGAGAGCCAGCAAGTAATAAATTAAGTCTGCATACAGCATTATTACATAAAGGATATTTTGATAAAGATAATAATTGGAATAGTCTTATTTCTTTATCAAAATATCCGGGGAAAATATTTCGAAATAGAGTAGAAGTTTTAATATTCAATGAAAAGAATCAGATATTTTTATGTAAAGAGAAGAATTTCTATAGAGTGCCAGGAGGATCCGTAGAAAAAGATATTCCGAATCACAAACAAGTAATGTTGGAAGCAAAACAAGAAGCAAAATTAAATATTGAAAATGTAAAATTCTCAGGAATTGATTATGTAAGGTTTTTCAATAAACCTTTTGTTGTTTTTAATTCATCAATCTATTGGGATGGTGTTCATAATATTATATATACTGCTGATTATGTATCAAAATACAAAGGAGATGTGAAAGTATCGTTGAAAGATTCCCATATGTTACGATATGGAAAATTCTATAACATTAGAGATGTTTACGATTTTCTTAAACCAGAATACAAAAAAATAATAAATAAAAAATTTGAACAAAAAAGAAAATATAGATCACAAGAAAAGAAAAAACCGTGGTGAGATTATTATCATCTCACCACGGTGTCTTTTACCTCAAAATATCGATATACCACCCATTAATTATAGAATCAGTTATTAATGTTAAAAATTTACTATTGGATGGTTTATCATTTTTTTCCTTGTTCATTAGGTTTTGAATCGTTTCCATGTTATTAGGATTACAGTAAATTTTTGAAATTATGTGTCTAATCCCTGCTTCTACAGAGAATACCTTTGTTTTATTCAACTTGAATTTTTTGTTTAATCTTTTCGCAACCTCTGGATAAACATCTTTTGTTACTTTTATGTCATGTAAAGGCATATCTTGACATAATTCCACCATTATTAAGATGGCTTGATTCGTATATTGATACCCCATTGAAGATGGAAACACTTCAAATTTTCTTAGTATCTCTTTTATGATTTGTTCAGAACTCTTTTTTAAGTTTCTCTTTGAAATGTATTCTTCATCCAAGAAAATACTTAAATTATCCACGATTCTTTTTAAATCAGTTACATCATTATAGAAACCATCGAGTCTATAGTTGTTTATATACTCTTTTATTGTTTCTTTTTCAAGATAACCTTCATTATCTATCATTACCACAACAGCATTTTCGTTATCTTTTTTTATTAGTTTCGCCATAATAGCGGAACCTAATTCCCATGGTCTTAATATGATAAATAAATCTCCTTTTATATATTTATCATACTGATCAATAGTTGATAAAGTTATGGTTTTCTTTTGAAACATTGTTGCTAATTGGATCGAGAATTCATCTTCCGCTCCTATAATCACTACCTTTTTCTTCATTTGTGTTTACCCCTTTCAATTTTTATATATTTTTAATAACTCCAAAGGTTATTCAATATAATAATATATCATTGTAATTAAACAATCTAACGTTTTAAAAAGACAACCAAGCTATAAACACCAAACCAGAACACTATATTAAATAAAAATATAGAAAGGAGATCTTTCCTATATGTCTTACGAATATACAAAGCAAACGTGGGAAACTTATGATAAAACTTTACCCACTAGATTGCAAGAAAATTCGGTAATAACTAAGAAAAGATTAGACCATATGGAAGATGGTATTGAGAAAAATAGTATACCATTGGTTATTGGCGATCTTATAATAGGTGATTCTTCTGTTCCTGATGCTAGTATTGTTCTGGACGAAGATGCTCAGGAAAAAAGATTGAATATTGTTTTTCCTAAATCTTCTGAGATTGAAGATGAAACCATAAAAGATGATGCTACATGGAGTAGTAGAAAAATTAGAAATGAAATAGATGCAATAGCGTCTAATACACATTATACTTGTGAAGTTACAAGTAATGAGGGTCTTATTTTTGCATCTGCTACGGAAGCTAAAACTTTAGTAGCAAAGATTTACAAGACAGGTGAAGATATCACTGCATCTTGTAATGAATCCGCTATGGTTTGGACAAGAGTTTCGGATAATAAAGATTATGATGATTTTTGGAATGGTAAGAACTATACCGGAAGAAATGTTGTTGTATCTGCAAGTGAATTAAATAATACTACCAATGCAACCTTTTACTGTAAATATACTGGCGTCAATGATGAAGGAGCTACTATTGAAGCCACTGGAAGTCTTACATTGGTTAATATGATCTACGAACCATCTGATACTTCTGTATCGTTTATAGTTAATGCAACCAATGGGACTGTATTCGATAATAAATCAGGCACCCTTGCAGAATTTGAGGCTATTGCTTATGTTGGTTCAAATCAATTAACAGAAGCGGACGCTACGTTCAGATGGTATATCAACGGAGTATGGATCCCAGATCAGACATCTACCAAATTATCATATCCTATTGTTGGTATTAATCTTGTGAGTACATTTACTTGTGAGATGAGATACAATTTAGCAACTTATAAGAATTCTGTAACGGTAGAAAATAGAAAAAATGTAACGGTATCAGACACGGCACCAAATGATCCGGAAGTTGGTGATATTTGGTATGATACCTTAATGAATATCTATAAGAAGTGGACAACTTCTGGATGGAGTGTAATCGAGGATCCTCAATCAGAAGTTACTGGAGAAATTCTTATTGCAGTTGAAGCTGTAAAAACAAGTTATGAGACAGAGTTGGAACTTGAAGAAGTAAGAAGAGCAACTTACTATACAACAGAAGATGGAGAAAAAAAGACTATTATTGATTTCTATAATGAATATAGGGAATCCGCAGATGAAACAACTCGAATTATCAAATCTATTGAACAGACAGCTGAAGGGGCAAAAGAAATAGCTTCGGCTGCATCTCAGACTGCTGGAAGATTTGAATGGCTTGTAAAAGGAGACAGTGAAACTAATCTTACTCTTACAGATACATTTGCTGAATTGGTGGCAAGTGAAATTAAATTCTCTGGTGAGAATATTACTCTTAATGGTATGACTACCATTAATGGTGATGTGCAGATTACAAAAGAAGGTTATCTTATTGCTAAAAATGGTGGCTCTATTGGCCCATGGTCAATAGCAAAGGATAATATTTATTGGAATGATGCAGAAGATCCATCTGTGAAAATCGTATTTGGAATTAATGGGTTGAATTTATCAGATAAATTGATTTTGACTCAAGAAGGAGGACTTAATTCAGAGAATTTTACAATAGATCCATTAACAGACTCTGTTGAACTTAACGCACAGGTTCTTAAAGTAAACGGTGTAGATGCCGTTACTTTTAATGATACTTTTGGTGTTAGGAATTTAATTCTCACAAGTGGTAATTATCAATTAGGAAAAACTACAATGTGGGATGTAGATAATACACCATGGGCTATGTCAATTGGCCCTGTGACTGAGGAAATAACAGATGCGACGGAAGTTGCCAATGTTGTTACATATGTAACATTCACAAAGAGTGCTCTTGCTGAAAATGATCAAGATAATCAATACATTAAAATCCCATTAAGCGAAAGTCCAAGCTCAGGAAATTATTCTTTCTGTATCCGAAGTTTCGGAGGAACCAGTTTGAATGAATCATTGACTGTTAGGGTGTATTTGCTTACAGAAGATTTAAATACATCGAAACTTATTTGTACACTCTCTATAAATCAAGTAGAATCTTTAACATCGTTTAATTACATGCAAACGGATAACACAAAATATAAATATATCGCATTTAAATCTTCAGAATATCAAACTGGAGATACTATCAATATCATCAATCTTGGTCTTTACAAGAGCCAAGTTACAATCAAGGATTGGCAACCAGCTCCGGAAGACATGACTATGAGTGATGTTGATACAAAGAATGATGTTACGAGTGAATTAGATTCTGTAACTATGAGAGTTGAAGTTTTTGAAGACTCTATGAGAACGATATTTAAACAAACTGATACTCCTGTGATATTAACAGAGGATGATATCAGTGCATTTATCAACATGCAAGTACCTACAATGGTAGAAAGTGCAATACTGGAAAGAACAACTAGTATTATGGAAACCATTGATGGTATCAGTACACAATGGGATAAAAAGATAACAATTCAATCATCTGATGGAGAAATTACTGTAGCCACATTGTTCCAGTATATTGATCTGGTAAATGGAGCTATTGAACTTGGTAATAATGCTAGATCAACAAAACTGATCATTTATAGTGGTGATTCTTCTACAGATGCAAATATCAGTTTCAGGGATGGAAATACGTCTCTTGGAACTTTTACAAAAAATATGCTTCTTGTTGATCAAATCGATACAGAGAAATTAAATATTGGAAATTTCCAAATGTTCTCTAGAAGCAATGGAAATGTTTCAATTCGTAAGGTAGGGGCAACTGAAGCTAGACAATAGATTTAAGGAGGAGTCCGTTAATGGCTAATTCAGTAATACACTATATAGGAACGGATAGTAAGTATACCTGGGATAACGCCTTAGGTAATGCTAACGTCAGTTCAACAAATTATAACAGAGCTTTGATTGCTCGAAATTATTATGCATATACAGATGCATATACAACCAATAGTAACGGTTCCAATCAAGGAAAAAAAACTGGTTATCAGGTTAAAATTATTGTGAAGTGTTCACAACCAAACAAAACAACACGAAGAGTCACACTTGGCTGCGCAGTATATTTCTGTCGTTTGGATGGATATGCTTCAAATAATAAACTTACTGTTAAAATTGCAGGAACAAGATCCAAACAGTCTATCACGTATTCTAAACAATTTTCCACAAGCAGTAAATGGCAAAAGACGGCAGGTTTAACGGTACAACTTAATTATCCAAGTAATTCCGGAAGTCTGACTGAAACTTTCACTATTACCGGATATAATGAGACTGGTTCTTGTAGAAGTATTGAAAATGCAACAGTTACAGTACAATTACCAGATATTGGTGCTGCATATAAAGCCGCTGGTTTATCTCTTCCTAGTAGAGATAACACAATTGGTCAAGAGGTAAAAATAGGAATTACAGGTAGGGATCCATCCCTTCTTGTGACACTTGGTTTGGAATATACTGGTGATGACAATATAAAAAGAGAAGTTTATCCGATCTTGGATAAAAAACTAGATTCTTATAATTATACGATTCCATATTCAATATTGTCCAATATTAGAAAGAAAAAGAAAGCAGCTTGTACATGGACTCTTAGTACTTGGACTGCAACTCCTCAAGGACTAAGGGGAGATACAAGAATTGGATATAAAACAATAACTGGAAATTTGATTGTTCCAGAAAACGATAATAATGTTGGATTTAAAGTAAATACTTTTTATGTAAAAGATACAACTGGTGGTGGACAAGAATATACCAATCCATCTGGTTCAGCAACATTGACTGGATATGAATCCGGTGTGTCAAGACCAATGTTGCGATTGACATTCGATGATAGTAAAGCTTATGGGGCAACTATATCATCAATTGCATATACAATAGCAACAGCATATCGAAAATATGATAATGTAAACCTTCCAAGCAATAAACAACATTCGTTTACGGCACCATCTCCAATTAACGGTAATGGAACTTACACTGTTTCGGCTGTAATTACAGACAGTAGAGGAATAAGTTTTACAAAATCAACAAAATTAAGTTTTGCTGAAACATCTTATCCACCGGATATTACTTCATTATCAGTTTCGAGAGGTACTAGTTCTGATGGAACGGTTGGTCAATTTGTTCCGAATGATGAAGGAGATAAAGTTCGTGTATGGTTCAAGGCTGAATCTACGAAAATAGCATCAGATGGAACTGGAACTATGAAAGCTGTGATTAAGTATAAAGAAGTTGGGGCTAACTCTTACACTCAATACAACGGATATAACTTTACAGGATCAAATGGCGTGAGTGAAATAGAACAAGATGTTTTGATCACTGGATTGGACGCTGAAAAGAATTATGTAATAAGAGTTGAAGTTACAGATTCTTCTACGAGATATAGAGAAACAAACTTATCGTCTGCTTTGTATTTTATTGAATTATCTGCATCCGGACGAGGTTTATCGATAGGTGAAGTTGCTGAAACAAACCAAACTGATTTGAGAATTGGTATACCTGTTAAATTTAACAACAACGTTTTAAATAAACAGGGAGCCACACAGTTTACATCTGATGAGAAAAAGAAAAATAGCATCTTACCATTGATTGATACTTTAGGAGAAGAAGGTTTATTGAAGATTTATGCTTCTATAGACCCAATTTCTTATAGATATAATGATGAAAAACATAAGAATTCATTAACTCATTTTGGTTTCTCCGCAAATAAACTTAAAGATGTATTAACACAAATAGGATTGAATACGGATGAATACAGTATCATCCAGAGTTATGATGAAACTATAACAGATCCGAACAATCCAAAAAATAAATACATTGAGAGTTTTCTTTCTATGAGTTATGAGGAACTTACTCCAATCAATTTCCTTGCTATTAAATTAATACTTAAAGAACTTATTAATATAAATAATCAGTTAAAGGAGATTGAAAGCAATGGAAAAGACAGTGGAAATGAATAATGCTGAAATTAGTGATGCTGTTGAAACTTTAGTTTCAATTATCAATTTAATTTCAAGTAAAAAAATTTCACATGCTCCGGATTTTAGTTACATTATCGGAAGAAATCTCAGAATTTTAAGATCTGAAAATGCAGATTATATCGATGAACAACAGAGACTTATCCAGGAGTATGGAGAATACAAGGAAACAGATGACGGGAAAGGTTATTATTCGATAAACAAGAATGACAAAGATCAATTCAGAGCTTATCAGGACAAAGTAAAGAAACTTTCTCAGATTAAACATCAGATTACCATCTATAAAGTCCCGGTAGGAAAGATGACTGAATGGAATCTTCCTTTTGAAGTAGAGACTTTATTGTGGTTCATGGTAGATGAAACAACTTTAGGACTTATGTAAAAAATTTACCCATAAGCATCTGAAAATGCTTATGGGTAAATATTTAAAAATTATAAAACATTTAACTTTACAGTAATTATCGTAATATATAATTGTATTATTAATTATATATTATAAGTCTGATGACGTAAATCAAATGGAAGGAAGATGACCAATATGCATAGACCAATTAAATTCGTTTCGAATCCATTAGAGCATTGTTATTTAAATGAGTCTAAGAATTTGATCGGGAAATTTAAACCGGTGATGATGACCCTACCTCCGGTTGTTGATGATTGGATTCCAGAAGAGTCAGACATTATTTTCAGAACAACTAAAAGTTCTTTGAATGTCGAGTTTTCTAAAATGTTTAATATACAAGATACTGATTTTGATAATTTTATATTATCAACAAAAAGATGTTACAATGGTAAAGATATGAGAGTTCATATCCCATTATATCTTAATTATTTTGAGAAATATTATGATGTTGATAAAGAATTATTAATGGTCATGTTTAATATTAAATATATGATCGATTATGTTCCTGAATATACAGATGATGTATTCAGAAATGATCTTACCAGATATATATTCAAATCTAGATTAGCATTGATTGCTCAAATCATGGTTGAAGATAATTATACTTTAACTCTTGATCAAACCAAGTATAAAAATGATAAAAACCAATCATTGGTTTATAAAGATAGACATGCAAAAACAATGTTATGGATGTCTATATTGATGAATATGTGTATCCCGTTGGTTACACATTATATCTATGTAAAAGGAAAAGAAGAAGCGAATGATTTTCTAATGTCTGTGTTTGATATTATTTTGAATTTGGATAGCTCGATTAATATCTATAATAAACTCTACCAGACATCGAATACAAATATATTTAAAAATGCTAAGATTAATGATACATTATGGGATGTACAAGAAATTCGAGGAAAAAATGTAACAACCCATAGTATCGAAAGTGTATCAAACATTATCTTAAATATTATGCCAAAATACACGTTTAAAAAGAATATAATTTCGTTTAATTACGCTTCAATTAAACAGCACAATTATTATCAAGTAAATGGTGTAGGTTGGGAATACGACTACATATCTTTATCAAGTGCCAAGAGAGATGCAGATAATGTCTCTGGATTTGATAAGTATGAGTCGTTTACGATAAAACAGAATCCTGCATTGCATATTCAGAATAAAGTAGCATCCGAATATGCAATGAAAAATATAGAAATTATCTACGGTCCTTTTGATGATACAGAAGTACAGTTCTTCTTGAATAGATTGAATGGAGAAATTAATGGGGATATTATTGTCCCATTTCAAAAACAATTAGTATTCAATATATTCTTCAAATATTTTGGAGATCCAAAGTCTATTAATTCAATTGGGAAATTGGATTACGTGAAATTGATTATAGCTTCACAGAGAATGTTAAAAGCTAGTAATATGGTAATATTACCATATATAGTGAGTAGTAAAATCATACGATTGCAGTTAAAAAAGAATATTAATAAAAAAGAATTAGAAAAGTTAGAGAGTTCAAAGAATTTAGCAAAAGTGAGAGAAAAGTATCGAGATGAGAAGAAAATAGAGATTTTACAAGGTATTATAGCTACAATTCTAACATCGGAATTTCAAATAATATCGTATGATGATCCGAATATAGACGGAAAAATGATTGATTGTAATAGAGTATCTGATATCATAATGGAAGAATTATTGATATATGCTTTATTGATATAGATTAAAATATTAGTGACCATTTTCCTGAGGTCAGGAAAATGGTCCTTTTATTGTTTTATTTTTTGTCTAAAAAGTAGCACCTTAAACATCATAATAAATAAATTAACCTTGAAAGGAGCATTTATAAATGGCTGAAAATGATCTCCAGAACTATGATACTGGTGATATTGTAACTACCAGTAATGATGTTGGAATAGAAGAATTAGATAATGTTACAGAAATTGAAGATTCTGCTTTATTTATAGTGGAAGATTCTCAAAATACTAAAACAATTAACCTTGCTTCTTTAAGAAGAAATCTTATTTCAGATGGAGATTTACCATCTGATACGAAAGTTTATTCATCTGGGAAAGTTCAAGAATTAATTGATGCTCATGAAGATAAGTTAAATAATGAATTAGCTGAGACTAATTCAAAACTTGATAATGTTGTTGAAAACTATGCGAAAATAGAAACTGTAGATGCACAAATTCAAGAAATTGAAGATGCTATGTTTACGCAACAAGACAAACAAGATATAGAAGATGCACTTGATAAAAAAAGAGATAAAGCTATACCAATTATGAGTAGTGATCTCGATAAATCTTCAGATGCAGCTAGAATTCATATGGACAATCTTGGTGAAGATGTTTTATCTGCTATTACAGGGGAAACACCTGTTAGTTTAGTAAAATCACCAGAAGGTGGTTGGACTACAGAATCATATGCAAATAAATCTATAACAGCAGAAAAGTTAGCTTCCAGTTATAGATATAGAGGGTTAATTACTGAAGGTTCTATTGATGAGATAGTTGATGATGGTATTTATGTTTTAGGGCCTCAAGTAGAAGGAGTTCCGAAATATAATGACGATGATGAAGAATCAAAATTTTTAGTTGTTTCTCTTTTTGGAAAAAATAAAGAGTTTATTGAACAAAGAGTTGATTATGTTTATCAGACTGAACAGAGACCTTTTTATATTAGAAAAGGGAAACGCTTAACGTTACCATCGTTGGAATTTGTTGGTCATTATACAGTAACAGATAAATTTAAAATAAATATCGATCTGTTTGGAGATACAATTACCGATAGAGGTGAAATATCGACAGGTTCTATATTTGATTATACAGCTGAAGGGCATTATAAAGTTCTTCCGGGTGTTGAAAAAATGCCTACAAATACTGACGAATATTTTGTCACTGTATCTAAATGCAATGATTATTATGTTTATGAAGCAAAATTAAATTCTATAAATTCATGTGTTGTTTATGTTTGTTATGTTCACTTAAATGAATATGGAATTACAGTAGCAACGGATTGGTTTAAAATTACAAGTATTAATAAGTCAGAATTTGATAATCAAAGAATTCATATATTTGGTGATGGTATCGCATATGGCTATACCAGTCCAGATGCATCAGATTCTTCTGTGACTTATCCATCATTGCTTTTTTCTGAATATGGTTTTAGAGTATTTAATCATGCACAGAATGATGCAACAATTGGTAATTATGGAGTAAAAACTATAGAAGAAAGATCTGTGTTAACTCAGATAGATAACACTTCATTTGAAGATAATGATATTGCTATTATCTTCGCTGGGACAAATGATTTTAAAACAGGAAATTGTCCGATCGGTAATGACGTTGATCAAAAAGATACAACTTTCAAAGGTTCTTTAAATTTAGCAATTCAAAAAATATTTGAAAAGAATAAATCCATACGTCTTTTGTTTATAACTCCTGTTTTTCGTTCTAGAATAGATTCAGGAGATAACAGAGATAGTGATTCCACAAAAATCAGTGGACGTATGTTAAAAGACTATTCGGATGCTATTAAAACAATCTCTGAAATTAATCATATCCCAGTATTGGATATGTATGGCTCAGGATTAATCAATAAGTATAATAGTGAACATTGGTTGTATGATGGTCTTTATTTTAGTCAAGAAGGTCATAAGTTGTTTGCTAATACATTGTATAAAAAATTAGGTAGTCTTTATTAAAAAGGAGAATAATAGATATGAGTAATTCATATGAAGAAATATATGTAAGAAATCTTAAAGTATCTCAATCTCCAAAAGACAAAGATTATGTTGTAGGAGAAACAGAAACAGGAACAAAACTGTTTCCTATTAGAAGTATAAAGAATTTGGTCTATACGGCACAGTGTTATGATACACTGGAGAAGATGAAATTATCCGAATTTGAAGATGGTGATGTATGTTATACATCTGGTTATCGTAAAGTTAATGACGGTGGTGGGGCGATGTATCGAATTGTATACGAACCAACCACTGTTCAAGATGGTGGATTAACTCATGAATTATCTACATCCAATACATTACGAGCAAGAATGTTATTGATGGATAATAGAATTAACGTACATCAGTTTGGAGCTTATGGGGATGGTACAAAGGATGATACTAAGGCGATTCAAAATGCAATCAACACCGGATTGCAGGTTGATTTCACATGTGGTAAAACATATAAAATTACATCTCCAATTGTTTTAAGAAACTCTAATCAGGTTATCAATTTCAACAATGCTACATTGGTTGCTTACAATTGTTTCGCAATATCGATAGAAGGATCTGAAAACTCATATACACAAAATGTGAGATTAAATGATCTTATTGTCAATTGTGGCAATGATGGAAATGGAATTAAAACAACATCTTATACAAAAAATGTATATCTGAATAATTTTAGGTTTAACAATATCCATACTAATAACAAAGGTCTTTATATCGACTCTTGTGAGATGTTTTCTGTACAACATGGATATATTAATGGACAGGAATATAATGGATGTGCAATACATTTGATTTCTTCTGATTCTGAAAATAAGAAGAGAAAGATTGTATTAAATGATATTCAAGTAGAAAATATGGATACATTTTGTAGAATTGATTACAATGATGAAACGACATCTGTAACTGTAAATGATTGTAAATTTGTAAATGATGATTTAACTGAAAGTAATCTGAGTTCTTGTTTTTATGTACTCAATACTCTTCGAAATATCACCATTCGCAACTTTGCATCTATTAATGTTGATTGTTTCTTATATACATCAAGCACAGTGAATGGAGACATCATCGTTGATGACTTATATGTATATGACAATAGAGTAATCTATGATCTCAATAGTATTGCTGGAAATAATAAAGTAGTTTTAAAAGGAGATCATACATATAGAGGAACAAACGTATATCCGAAATATACAATAGTGAAAAACATGCTTAGTAATTTATATAACAATGCGTCTATCACATATGATGGTGATGTGACATATACAGCTACAACATCTGGTGGAATTATAACAGGAAAGTTATATGACAACCACATGCTTGAATTAGTTGATGAGTTCGAATATAATTCAGCTATTTCTAAAGATCTCGAAATCAATAGAATCGGAAATGCAAGATTCAATTGGACTGGAGATCTTGTATTGAAAAATATTATAGGTTTTGAAGGACAGATAGTATCTGTGAGATCGACAACATCACAGGAAATTTCTAGTGGTGGTAATATCGTTCTTTATCCAGAAGACCCTTCAAAAACTTTTAAAGAAGCTATGACATCAACACCATATAAATTTAAATGTCAATCTGGAAAATGGGTTAAGATTGATTAGAAAGGAATATTGGTATGGCTGTAGAATATTTTGATTCAGAACAGGGTAAACCTATTGAAGAATTAGAAGAGACTATGATATTGAGTGATGAAACCTCTTATTTTTTAGTAAGTATGGAAAATATCACTCGTAAGATAAACTTGTTATCTTTAATAAAGATGATGGCTGGTGATGAAAACGGTACAAATAGTGAATATAAGTTTTATAGTACACAATACTTAGATTCGAAAGTATCAGAAATATATCAGTCTATTAATGATATGGGATCTCATTTTGATGAATATACTGAGATGATAGAACAATTACGGACAAAAATTGATTCTTCTATTTCATTGTTTCAGAATATAGTTAATCAAATTGACCCAAAATTGGAAGATCTTGAAGTTCGTTTACAAGAATTGATCAATAAGACATGTAGCGAATTGGCTCAAGAACATGTTACTATCAATAATAAAATAGACAGTATAAATCAAGCATATCAAGAAGCTGATAGTAATATACTTAATTATGTTAAAGAGCAATTCCAACAATTGTTTCAACAAATAGAGGAAGGTGGAGATATTTCCGATCAGATGTTTGCTGTATTACAAGCGTCTATCGATCAATTAAGACTTGATCTTTCCAATATTAAAAAAACGTTGGATGCAAAGGATACTGAGTTAGAGCAAAAAATAACAGAATTAGAAAACAGGCTGGATGATATTGATCAGACAGTAAATAATGAGTATTATAGTAAAACAGAAATGGATGATATCATAAATGATATCTACAAAAGAATTAAAGTGCAGGTAATATCTGCAAACAAAGATTCGGCTGGAAGAGCACAAAATTTAAATAATTACACAGATGATGGATTGTATTTCTTTACAGCTTCAGCATCAGCTTCAAATTTGCCTTCTGGTTGTACAAATGGAATCTTATGGACAATCAACTGTGGAGATGGACCAACACCTACAATAAAACAGTTATTTTTTAGATATGGAACGGTGAATAAAACAGATCATAATATATTCACACGTACAAGAATGACCACAAGCGCAACATGGTCCAGTTGGGCAAGAATATTAACAACTAACGATATTAAATATGGAACGAGTGTTCCGACAAATCTGGAAACTGGTCAAATTTATTTACAATACTTTGTATGAGAGGTGAGTTGATATGCCTAACTCAAAAACTTTTTCTTCTGGAGTTGCTCATCCAAGTACACGTTATTGGATTGATTTGATAGTAGAAGAATTGGAAGTTGATAGAGATAATAATAGATCTAAAATACATTTTGATCTTAGAGCCAGGTCTGAATATACATGGGACTTGGAATTTAGTGGAAGACTTGGTTATATAGAAATAGATGAAAACAATGATGGAAAATGGACTCGTATAGCGTCTTCTTATACGAATCTTGCCGCTTATGATGGTGATGGTGGAGCTTATAATAAACGAATTACACATGTTACCAAATGGATAACTCACAATGCCAGTGGAGCACTTTCGTTTAAGGTTAAAGGATATTATGATTATTCAAATATTCTGATTAGTCATAAATGGTGGTTAAGTCCGGTGTCTGTCACTGGGACTTTTGCGACCACTACGATTAATAGAACACCAACTTTAAGTGTATCAATAAGATCTCGGTCTGCTGAATCTGTATCATTTAATTGGAGATCTAATATACCGGCAATACGATTAAGGTACCGTCACTCTGGTATCGATAGAACAATTTCAACTACAGTTGATTCTAAAAAAAATGGAGTTCTTACAGTAAATGGTTTGAGTCCTGGAACTTCTTATACATTTAAATTCTATGTAGTATCAGAAGCCAATAGAAATAGTGCGACGAAAACTCTAAGTGTGAAAACAATATCGGCAAGTAATATCACATCATCCGTAGATCTTGTTTTTGGTTCTTCTTTACCCATTACTAAAAATAATACTACTGGATTTAAAGATGATATATATTTTTACGTAAACAATGTTTTAATTACACACAAAACAAATGTTGCGAATTCATATACATTAAGTTTCACTGATAGTGAATTGGATAACATGTATAAACAATTTGGAAACCTAAATACAGCTACAACAAAGTTAACTGTTGTATGTAAAGGTACAAGCAATTACAGTTCATCGAAAAGCGGAACTCTTCTATTGACTGGAAATGCAAAAACAGCTCACATTGGAGTTAACAATGTTCAAAAAAGAGCTAAAGTATATATAGGAGATAGTAAAAAAATAGCAAGAAGAGCTGTATGCTGGGTTGGTGTAAGTGATAAACCAAGAAGAACTATTTAAATGAGAGAGATAGGATCATTGTATCCTATCTCTCTATTTTTGCTAACCTGAACAATATAATAAACTTATAGAAAGGCGGTTTATGAAATCATGCCAAATCAAGAACAGAAGTCTATTATGGATCAAATCAATACAAAAATGATTCATGAGTTAGAGGCTTTAGCAAGTCTCACTGGAAGAGAAGAATTTTTGATCGATGATGGTACAGTCACATATAGAATATCTGTGGATGGTTTATTAGGATATTTCGCTAGTAGATTTGTCGGTAATAATGAAGATTCGATAGATATATCGACATTAAATGCTGCTAGTTGTATTCATATTATAAAGCCAGGAGAAGATATTCCATATGATCAAAGGATTAACGGTCATTATTATCTTTCTTTATCTGAACAGAACATAGAGAATTTATATGATGCTATTTTTGAAGATAGCAAAGGTACCAGATATTATATGAAAACTGGTAGAAATGACGTATCCGGTTTGCTATTTCCAGATCATTATTATATTAATGATTCTTTCCATAAATATCTAAAAATAGTATCATTCGATATCACGGATACGACAAATAATGTTTATGTTAGCGAAACCTTTGATCTTCATTTAGTAAATAAGGTCAGCGATGGTTCAGTATATTCAAAATATAATAAAGTTCATTTTGAGGCTTTGTTTGTTGCTGGATCTATTAAGAATGATACGATTATTATTACTTGTACGGATTTATCTAACAATGAATCGTTAGATAAAAAGGTTGCTCAGCTTTATTGTACAAAAGATGATGATGGAAAAGTGAGTTTATGGGTGAATATGGAAAATATTAATACAGTTTTAATAAATCGTACTTTTTCATTATCATCAGATAAAGCGCCGGATAATATGAGTAGTATAACTACGGGGTATATCGCTAATTTCGTTATGAATAACGATGTAGTGGTTGATAAAGATGTATCTAATCTCGTAGATGCAATTGGAGAAAAATTAAAAGAAAATATTGATAGTCATTATATTTTGTTGAAACGGGTAGAAGCAATTGAAACTGCTATAGTTAAAGCTGATCTTGATTTCAAATATAATGCAGTAACTTTTAATGTTTCTTCTCCAGTAAATACGTCAGAAACACAATTAAATGCAATGCTTATTCGTATGGTAGATAATGCAAGTGCTTTTCTTATTGTAAATACTGATGGAACAGTGAGTGTTTCAAAAGATGGTTGGTATGATGTATCACTGAAACAAGCTTACACTGTATTGGATGGAAAAGCTGATCTTGAAATGAATGTATATGTAAATAGTACAAAGATGGAAGACCTTAATACAAAAGTAACATTATCATCAGATTTCAATATTTCATATTCAACCGGTCATGTTACTTTAAGACTTACACCTACAGATAAATTAAAAGTGACTACAAAGTGGTCTACTGACAATATCACTGTTGATAATCATTCTTCACTACAAGTAACTAAGTTTCTTGATTGTAAAGAAGATATTGATTTTGGCACTCTTGACTCCGAGATGTATCCGTTTGTTGGATATGCAAGAGTTGGTCATGCACGTTTGTTATATGGTATCACCGAAAATGAAGAAGGTGATATTGATGTTGAGATTTATTCATTACCATTGGTAGATGTGGCCAGAGCAGATTCTTCGTTACTGAAAACTTTGTCAAACTCGGATGTTTAAAATTGTAAATCTCCTGTTTGTTAATTGCATATTATAAAGATGAGAGTTAAATGATTTTTACTAATCATTTTTCTCTTGCTCTACAAGAATATTAAAACACGACAGGAGGAACAAAAAATGAAATATTTGAGAGAAAACATGACAAAGGATGACAGCGATAGAAGAGTTAAGGTCAGATTTAATGATGAGGAAGATCTTGTTCTTATTATAAGAAGAAATGCACCTATTGTTAAATCCGTATCTTGCAAAAACAAAGCAACGTCATTGTTAATGAACCTCAAGAAAGATCAGCCAATAGTGCTGGAAAATGTGAGTGAACTGAAGAGAAAATATTCTTTAACAAAAGACAAAGAATAATTCTTGTCAGAGAGCAACAAGAATCCAATGGGGCTTTAAGCCCCATTGGATACATATTTTTTATTGTTGTTACTGTTGTAATTTTTATTTTTTCCATTTTTCTTATTATTGTTGTTTCTATTTTGGTTGTTCTGTGTTTGAACTTCATTGATATTATGAACAATGTCTTTTCTTTCTTCTCTAGTAGTACCAGTAATATCAAGAATAGAATGTTGGGTTTCTTTTTTCTCTTCTACTTTACTCATGATTTCTCTATTGATACTTTCAGAATCAGTTAAAAGAACTCTACTTCCATCAAATCTGATACCATACACAGAAGCCTGTTTCATGCATTTTAATATCTCTCTTTTATTCAAACACATTGTCGTCTCTTCGGTGATTCGTTTATTGTTAGGTAAAATACCAGAAATAGATCTCCCTGGTAATGGAACGATTACACATTTGAGCATAACAAATCTCCCTTCGTTGTCAAGTTACTTATTTAGTCGAAAATATCTTCTTCATCTTCTTCATCATTATTAACGATTTCTTCAGGATCTGTTCCGTTATTATCGAATGTGAAGTCATCAGTGTTAGTTCCAAGAATGTCTACAGAATCAGGAACAATTTCATCTGCTCCTTCTCCACTAAGATGTCCATCGATGATATCATCTACTTCATCGGTAGTAGAGGAAAAGAATCGTTCTCTATCATCTACGTAATTATCGATATCGTCGATCTGGGCAGATGTATTGCACTCGAAAGGACCACATACAGATTCATACAGTTCATAACTGTCATCATCAAAGATAAGGGATTCTTCAACGTCTTCGATGTCATCTTCATCCATATCATCGTCTACGTCATCTTCTTCATCGTCCCCTTCTTTACATACCTTTTTCTCTTTTACTACTTCTTTTCCGTCATCATCGATATCAACGGTTTCTTTTTTTCCACAACCTTCATCAAAGATATCTTCTACCTCTTCAGAGATATCTACATCAGTAGAATCATCTGTCATTTTTTCTGCATCTTTAATATCTTTATCATCTACATCGTCCATCTCATTAAAAAACATATCTTCATTTTCTCTGAATAACATGATATTATTCCTCCTTTTGATTATATTCATCTAATAATTCATAACTACTTTTTGAATTTGTGAGAAAACAAAAAGCTTCCTCTGTGGAATCATCATCCACTAAAGAAGATTCGAAATTTGCTTTCATGTCTTCTGCTATGGCAGTGATAAACATATCCATATTAAAATTCACTCCTTATTACAGGGATTTACTTATATGTTGCATTATTCTTTTTCCATTAATTCATCCATTTTATGGTTTAAGCAGAAAATAACTGCCGGTATAGCATAAAATAGCATATGATGATATTGAAAATCAAACTTTTCTACTAATTTTAAATCATTTGGTACTATTGTTTCATTGTTAAAATATTTAATAATAATATTATATACATAGAAGTTTCCATCATCTTCTGTGAATAGTTCATTATTTTCTATATGCTCGATAAGCTCATCAAAGAATGTTGGGATAATTCCCCATTCTTTAGTCACAGCATCATAAGTAATTTCAAAATAAACTTCTGGCCTATTATAAAAAACACTCATTCTGTTTTTTATTGCAAATCCCATTGCTTTAGTTTTATAGTTACGAATTCCTTTAAGATCTTTTTCTTCTAAAGCATGAAAAAACGTCTCTTTGTATTTTAAAGGAAATATTCCTTTTAGTGGAGTCTGATGACCTATATATACATAATCAGAACCATCATAGTTTATAATATCGTTGTTGATTAAGAATTCTATCATATAAGGATCGTAGAAGTTATTCTCAAGAAAACGATATGTGAAAGTCTGGACTCTTTCATTATAATACATAGATATGAAATATTCTTTTAAAATTTCAATCGTTTTATCAACCAATTCTATTTGATCGAATAAAGTATCTTTAATAACACAATTGAAATTGGTTCCAATGTTTTGAATGATAAAACGATACTCTTCTACGACATTCTTCTCCAAATCTTTTAATGGATATGGACTTAATTCATACGTAAATTTATACATATTACTTCCATTATCAAGAGTATCGAAAGAAACTTCAGTGATATTAAATATATATTTTTCTTTCAGATAACTTATTACAAAGTAATCTCCTGATAATGGTTCTACAGTATTAGGTAATACAAAACCTTCACCAGCGATTGTATCTCCCTGAAGACCGTACTCATCATTAACAAGAGAAACCTGAATCTGTTCAATTCCATATATAATGAAATCTCTTACCCTGTTATATCTCAATGGAGAATTAGAACCATTCTGTGCATATTCGATAACAGAACCTTCATCTAATGAGGATGCTCTTTTATTTATATTATAATAATCTACGATTGTTGGTGATTTATTTGCCCATAAATAATATGGGTTATTTAATATTTCTTTAGAACTGCTTACGATACTTTCTACAGTATCTTTATAAGTGGTATTTGAAAATCGTCCCATATTCAAATACTCCTTTCAAGGTATTTTTATTACTATGATGTTTTACTAACAGAATTTAGACAAAAAATAAACAGTATGGATATGAACCCATACTGTTTATTTATTCATCATCTGTATCGAATTTGAATGTCGGTTTTATGATTACTTTTTTACATTTTAATTCTTCATTTAATCCTTTATATTTTCTTATATTGTTTTTATTAGTATTATTATATGAACGATTTTTGGTGATAGAACCATTAGGATTCATATAAAGACATAAACGATCAACATCATTCAAAAAACATTCGAGACATAAGTATTGTATATATTCATTAGAATTTAAATATTTTCTGCAATTTTCTATTAGATTTTTATAATTGTTTGAAAACACAATAGAATCATCTAATATATAGAATATTTTATTTTTAGCGTAAATATTTTTTGTAGTGATGATTGATTTTTTTCTGTTTAAATCATTTATTGATGTATAGGTTCTACATAAAGTAATTTCTTTACTAATATTATCTTCGAAAAATTCATAGCTGATCATATTTTTATTTAAATCTACAAACTTGAGATCACGTATAATATTGATATTTATAAAATTTGAATAAGTATAAAGACCTACAGTGGTAGGCATAATAAGATCGATATCATAATTTCTGGTATCAAATAAAACTACGATATCATCTATTTTATTCATGTTAAGACATTCGATAGAGTTCGTAATATAATTAAAATATTTATCTATATCGTCGGTTATGAAAAGATACTTCACTAGATCCAAGGAGTAATACTTATAATAAATGGACCTAACAAAAATAGTCTCTATTTCTTTTTTAGACATTGCGTTGCTATATATAATAATTGGAACTGTTTTTCCTGTATACTTTTTGTGTAAAGTTTCAAGAATTTTCTGTAAAGTAAACCAATTAAAAAGTTCACTATGATTTTTGTTTACAAATTCTATTATTGGTTTCGTTTTCATATCTCATACCTTCTCTTTTAAATAAGTCTTTCTACAACCTCATCTATTTCGTTTAAAGACACTCCAAAATCTTTTTTTCCTTTACGTGTATTTCTGTGTACATATAGTGGAATATTTAATGGAGCTATATAATTTGCAACGTCGATCATTTTATAACGTTCTATATCATTATCCGGATAAATATGGATGATAACGTTTGGTAGTTTTAATTGTGTAATAAAGAATCGAATAATTCCTTTATATGCATTTCCTCCTATTGAGGTATATATATCATTTCCATTATTATATTGAGGTAAATTTAAATACACAGATAATATATCAAAACTTCCTTCTGCTATATGAATAGTCACAGGTTTGTATAAATCAATTTGTGTTGGTATAGTATAAAATCTCTGACTGTTATCATATTTATTAAACAGATTATAATTGATATATCTCCTATTAATACCTTCATATATATCTTTTGATAAGTTTAAATTTCTAAGATTCACGAACGCATTATCGAAAGATAAAAATCCCATAAAGTTATGGTCTAATTGATACATTATATTTTCATGTCTCGTTGCTTGAAGATGGTTTACTTTGAATAAATCTAATAAGTTTAACACTATCTTCAATCTTTTACAATCATCCAATGATAAATTTGTTCCTAATCTTTTATTAATATAAGATAACTTATAATGACTCAATTTATCATTAGTGATGTAATCGTGATTTACGTTAAAAACTATATTATCTCTATATAATTTATTTTTTGATAAACTTGATACTCTTTTATTATAAGACGTTAATTCTGTCAAAAAATTAACGTCTGTGATTCCCCATTCTATCAATTTTGATGGGGTGACTACTCCATGTGCTGGACATTTTTTACAATCATATAATGAAAGTTCATCTTCATTTGGAATACTGATATAAAAATGTCCTTTATTTGGATTGCTTGAATCTGGGCAATAAGGACATCTGGTGACTATTTCTTTATAGCCACCAGCATCCTTAGCCCAAGGTTTCAAATTTTCTTTTAAAAACTGTCTGTATTCATCAGGCTTCATATAAAAATACCTCTTTATATTTTTATAAAGAAGTTCATGCTTCTTTAAATGTTGAATCTCCTAATCCGTTTATATAAACCACGTGTTTTTCAGATGGCTCCTGTCCAGGATCATCGTATTTGTTAAATTTATAAATAGAACCTTCTCCTTTTCTTGCATCATATTCATAGATATGATGAATTGTTCCGTCTGGATTTCTAATATAATTAGTTTGTAATACAACTTCGTTATTCATCCCACATAATTCCGTACAAATAATGTTTTCTTTTTCATCATATCTATGAATCATGATAGATGATTTTTCCGGATCATTCATACATGTGCATATGATCTTGGTTTGTTTAGAGTTTTCATTATATTCATAAGTAGTTAAAGTTTCAACTTTATTCGTTTTTACATCAGATACCATTCTGAAAATTAATCTACCACAAGAATCGTATCTGAAATCGTATGACCAACGTTTATCTACTCTATGAATACATCTACCCTCATCATCAAATATACTTTTCATAGCTTTGATTTCGTTTGTCTGATCTTCATCTTCATCATCTGATCCGTATTCGATATTTACTTCGAACTCGGTATTTTGTTTGACAAGATTCTGTATTTCCAACAACAGATTCAGAATTTGTCGAAAGTGACAATTCATCATTTCGTCAAATTGAACATGTGTTCCATCATAGATGAGATTGATAACTTCTTTCTTTTCTTTTCTTACTTCTTCAGATTTGTCTTTTTTCATAACCTTATACCTCCTGAATATTTTATGTTTTTGTTTTCAGTGAAATAATATGCAATTTAAATAATTATTGTAATGGAAAACATTCATATAAAAGAAGAAAGGAGTGATTAAGATGGATATTTATATTCGTGTAAATAAATCTAATGTTGTAGAATTTGTTAGCACCACTCCGATGGATCCAAAAGAAGGTCTGGGTATGAGTAAGGAAGAATTACTTCTTCAAGGTAAATTCGTATCTGAAATACCTGAACCAAATACTCCTATCGGACAAAGAGCGATTATGATGTACAATCCAGATACTAATAGCATCTATTATAAGTATGAGACTGTACCACTTCCTATGAAACAGCGAATGGATAACATGGAAAATGCAATGAATGCATTAATCATGAATTCTCTTAAAGGAGGAGAATAAAATATGGGACAATATTTGGCTGAACAAATAAGAATTGGAAGGTTAGATTATCAAAAGACAATAAATTCTTATCCAGAATATAAGGAAGATATTGATAATTATCTTGAAAAATATAGTTATATTGAGGTGGAAGAATAACGAGTTCAAAAGTTTATTTTACAAGTTCTACCACGCCAAAATCACTGATTGTGATGCACATCCAAAAGATCCAGAGATTGAAGATATTGGTATTTTCACACCCCAAGATCCCGTTGCTGTAGATCAAGCTTGTATTGATGCTGCTTATAACCATCCAAATCCAAAAAAGAAATTATTAATTGATAGAATAGAATCAAAAAATGATTTACATATTTTAAAAGCAGCCGAACAAAAAGGACTTGGAAGTAGAAAATATGAATTAATCGAATGTATTACTGAATCTGAAGATATTTTCAAATAAATAAAGCCCATGTATGATTTTTATGATCATACATGGGAATATTATGTTTTAATGGATACTAAAACAAGTAAATAAAAGTACTCAGAAGGAAGTAGTGAAACAGTATGGACAAAAAACCAGAAATTATAGTAAAAAACAGTTGTATTCAGATAAGAAACTATCGTTTTGGATCTTGTCCGAAAATAGAAAATAGTTTCTCTATATATGACCAAACAAGACATCAAATATATTATATCGGTTTATTTTATGATGAAGATTTGGAAATTTTGTATCTTCCTAGAGGGATAGATATATGGTTCTTGGAGAAGGCATTAGATACAAAAGCTATTGTAGAAAAGAATCAATTTAATGAATTCGAGAAATATAATGATATAAAAATAAAATATTTGCCTAGAGACGATTTACAAAAAGAAGCATTAAGATTTATGTTAGGTAAAAAAGAATATAAACCAACAGCAACAAAATCACAATTATCAGTAAATTTAAACACAGGCAAAGGGAAAACCTATATTTCCGTTGCGACTTTTGCATACACTGGTATTCGAACAATAATTATCACATATGCGACCAATTGGTTGATGCAATGGGAAGAAAAGATATTAGAATATACGAACCTTCAACCAAAAGAAATATGTTTTATTAATAGTTCTAATATGCTATTTAGACTTATGAGTATACCTGAAAGCAAGAGAAAACAGTATAAAATATTTCTAGTTACTCATTCAACATTAAAGAGTTTTGGTGATAAAAATGGTTGGGATAAAGTAGGAGAATTATTTAAAATTCTTAAAATAGGAATCAAAATATTTGATGAAGCACATATGAATTTCACGAATATGCTTATGATTGATTTTTATACGAATGTATATAAGACTTATTATTTAACAGCGACTGCTATGAGATCAGATCAAAGAGAAAATCAAATATATCAATTAAGTATGAGAAATGTGTTATCGATTGAATTATTTGATCAAGAACATGATCCTCATTCAAGTTATTGGTCTTTACTATATAGCAGCAAACCAACTCCACAGATAATAAGTTCATGTAAAAACCAATATGGTTTAGATAGAAATAGATACATGAACTATGCAGTAACTAATGACAACTTTTTTGAAGTGGCTACTATCGCAATAGACTTAGCTATGACAATCATGAAAAATGAAGGGACTTATAAAGATAAATGTCTTATTTATATAGGAACAAATCATGCGATAGATGTATTTATAAACAAAATTGTAGATATATTTCCAGATATGGAAAATAATATGGGAATATTTACATCTATTGTAAGTGCAGAAGAAAAAGAAAAAGCAAAAGAAAAAAGATTTATTATCACAACAACAAAATCTGCATCTGCATGTTTAGATATAGCCAATCTAAAAGTGGTTATACTTTTAGATGAACCTTTTTCGTCAGAGGTTTTAGCTAGACAAACATTGGGTAGATTAAGAGATGATAATACCTATTATATCGAAGTTGTAGATACGGGATTTTACCATTGCAAAAAATATTATCAGAAAAAGAAACATGTGTTTAGTAAATATGCAAAAGATTGTCAGCAAACAGAAATATCTGAAAAAGAATTACATGCAAGAAGTGAAAAAATAAGGAATAAAATAGAGAATAGAATAAGACCGATTATGTTTGAAGATGAAATCTCAGTATAGTTTTATATAAAACTATACTGAGATATTCTTATCTATTTACATATTCTATGTTTTTAACAATGTCAGATTCGTTAAAACTATTAAATTTACTTTCCAACTTTTCTATTTTTTCTTTAATGGTACTATCTTTTATATTATCCTTCACGGCAGGTATAATATCCTGCATAGCTAAAACTAAATCTCTAACCATTGGTATTAGCAAAATTGGTAATCTTTCATAAGAAATACCTTCCAATTCTTTTTCATCATTATCTTTTAATTTATACATACAGAATTTCTCTAAACCGGCTTCTTCTAAATCTTCTGCAACCAAACCATAAATTGGATCTACTGTTACATCTGAAAGTAATTCTTTATACATTTTCAGTTCATCTGATTCTGGTTCTTCGTTTTCTTTAATTTCACCAGATATATAAGCGGAATAAGCTTCTACTAAGTTTTTATCAAACCATTGTTTTGGATTAATTCTTAAAAGTCTATAAGGATAATATTCATCTTGATTAATATCATCAATATTTAATTTGTATTTAGAAGCTGATGTTGATCTACATATTGTACCATTTGAATTTATACGTACATTTGCGGAACCCGTAACTGTTGTTCTATAAGAACCAGTAGACATAATACAAGACTGGTTTGCGTAAAAATATGTAGTATTACTTACTGTTCTTACTTGAAATGCATTGTCACTATATGCATATATAGTCCCACCATAAATAGAAGTATTTCCAGTCCAGTTTCTTTCTCCTAAATATAATACATTTCCACTTGAAATTCCTGTTACTATGTATTGTGTTCCCGATTTATTTTTTCCTCTGAGGAACGTATTGTTACTCAAACCAACATTTCCAGAGTTTATTGAACCAAAATTACCAGTAGTAAAATTACCAGTGTTGATGTAACATGTATTCCATTTATAAGAAGTAGTACCCAAATTTCCAGTATTAGTTGCATTTGGAAATATTGACAAATCACTATTAATGGCAACATGTTTTCCATTGGAAGGTCTAAAGAAAACATGATCTTTAAAAACTAAATATATGTTATCTCTATTATTTGCAATTGTACTTGCAAAAGCCATACCATAATTACCAGCACCTATAATCGTAGTACCTTGACCATCTAAACAAATCCCAAATCCACCTTGACCATTATCAGTTTGATCAAATAGTCTAATTATATCGAATGTATAAGTACCATTTGATAAAGAAAGTTTATCTTTTAAAACTAAAGATCCAATTGTTAGGGATCCACTAACGGTTAAATTTCCAGTAATAGTCGTATTTTTGAAACTACTTGCCATATTAAACCTCCTTAAGTGCAATCACTAAACATTTATTGGTATGTTGCTGTTTTTAGTCTATTCATAAAAATGAAATTGTATATTATAAATATGAGTAAAAGATGTGGAGGGTGTTATATGGTGGAATATTTGTCCAATATAATTAAATTTAATAATATGCATAAGAGAAAAATGAGTAAACCTCTTGAAAAAATAGATCAGATTTATGATATTTCGGAAATTACGAAAGACGATAAAGATTTAGAGATGTTTTTAAAGTACGAGAGAGAATATTCGGATATAATTATGAATAAAAACAAAAATGCGCTCATGACTCCACATCATAACATGATAAGTGATAATGATTCCTTTTTGGAAGAATTATCAGACTATTTTGTTCTTTATATAGATAAAGAATATCCAAAATACTTATACCAATTAATAGCTCCAACTGCTAGGAATTTAATACCTTCTATAATCACACTTAGAAGAAAACATAGAAGATATTTTAAGATGAAATTATTTAATGCCAGTTGGAGTTCAGAAACTTATTTGATCAATTATATATTCATATCAGTTGATCAAAATAATTTTTACGATGATCGTATTATTCTAGAACGTTTAGATGGGGTATCCCATATTTTAGAATAATATCAAAACAAAAACAAAAGATTAAAATGGAGGGTAATTATGAGTATTCCGATATGGTACGAATACGATAAGATAACTGATGATCTTATGTTCCTTGGTAATGGAGGAATTATACAGATGATCGTTCAATTATCTAATAGAGATAAAAATGGTATTCGTGAAAGTTTTCATCACGAATATGCATATATGAAAAATGGAGAAAATTTAAATTCGATAAAAAGAAATTATCGATTTTTTATGGCTATATCAAAGCCATATGATAAAGCTTCTGTTATGGTAACAATAAATGATATAATCTTATTTAGAGAAAAAATTAACAGAGCTTGTAAATGGTTTGACGACGGAACATTTGTAATCAAGAATAATGAGTTAAAACTAATGAATGCTTCTAGAAAGATAGTTGCAATAAGTGGTTTGATGGAAAGTAAATGGGTAACATTAAATCCTGTGATTATCATAAAAGAAGATCAAACCCAAATAATGGGTATACGAATGAATCTATACGACACTTCGTTTATCGATATAACCATAGATAATTTCTATGGTATGAAATATCTGTTCGAGACAATAGATATGTTTACTTTAGCTTCCAATATGGTTAGTTATTTAGGAAGACCTGAATTTGGAACTAACATGACTAGCTTTCGAATGGATGATGAACTGACAATTCCACCTACAAATAAAAAAGGTGGATTTTTTTCAAAATGATAACCAGAGTAATCTAGTAATGATTACTCTGGTTTATTTTTTGTTTAAATAGTAAGTATATACGGTTGGTGTTTATTAGAAGCAGATACATAGCTATCTTTGATATAATTAATTACTTCTTCTCTTCTAGATGCTTTTTCTTGAAGATCAGATAGCTTCATATCAATATTCGCATATACTGTTTCTACACCTTCAAACATCTTTAATTCTTCATATAGAAATCTTGCAACATCACAAACAGCTAAATCTTCAAATGTTTCCATTTGAGTTGGACTGATCGTCGTAAGACTATCATTGTGTTGAATCAAAAGATATATATTGAAATTATTATAAGAACCAAGTAAATTAGTTCCAACTGCATTTTGTAATCGAAGCATATTGGGTGGTTCGAAATCTGGATATATCCCATTATTATAAAGACTTAACAAATCAGCTTGGCATTGATATAAAGCAATATCCAACAAACCATACTGACAAGTTAAGAAATCATAAATACCATAACCAGCATTTGTTTGTCCCATAATAGAATCATTTGCAAAATCTTCCCATGAGATATCTCGAATACCAAGAATGGTAGCTCCACCTAAAATATCTTCATCTAATAGATACCATCCATCTTTTACTGGAGTTTCAGGTCCAATATGATACTTCAGTTCAAACGGATAATATCTGGAATAAGTTACAAGTGTTTCTTCTTTGATAACTGTTACCCATTCATCTTTTTGTAAATGTTTCGGTAGATTTAAAGCTCTTGTTCCTAATCTACGTTCTATTTTGTTTAGAAGTTTTGTCATATTATTAGAAAAAGCCATTTAATCACCTTCTATTTTCTATTTATAAAGAGTGACATATATACAACCTTCATCTCCATCGCCAAAATCAATCTCTTTAATGAAACTATTGATTTCATCATCAGATTTAATTTGATTTATTATAATTTCAGATGCAGCCGATAGACACTCACGCATATATTGAGAATCATTACTAATAATAAACATTAGTTTATCATCGTAGTCTTCTAATTCTGTCAAAAGTTTCGGAACACTATTCGAATTTGCGTATTTCTCAAATTCTTTTTTATAATATTCATAATCATCCTCAATAAAATCATCTATACTTTTTCGTATAGCTTTTTTGATCTTTGGATCGGAGTTAGCTTTAGTTATATATTGTTTTACTTTTTTAATAACCAAAGCTTTTCTTCTTTCAAACTCTTCTTTATCCAAAGGCGTTTCCTTTTTCTTTTTGAATTTATCAAAAAATTCTACAATGCAACCCATATTCTCAAATACCTTTCCTTTTGATTTTCAGTGAGACTTTGTACATTGTTCGGAAAGCATTTCTTCACAATTGCTTTGAATCTCTTTTTGAATATAACTTTCGATGTTAACTACATAGATATTTCCATCTTTACTAGTTAATTTTACTTGAGAATTATTATTAATCAATTCAATATGATCATACATCAGTTCAAACTGTTCAAGAACGTTCTTATAGTTTGCCGATTCTTCTTTAATATAATCGATAACATTCTGGTTTGTAATAGGAATTAGCATTCCAGGATCATCTTTTTCGATTATACCGGAACAACCTTCTGTTACCAACCCTTGTGTATACGCTCTTGGATGACTCGGATAAATAACACGATCCCATGTAATAAGTTTAGGACCTATTACTTCTGCTCCTCTAGCAGTATTTCTAATAGAACCTAAAGCTCTTAATGACCAAGCTGGTTTAAATCCATCCAGAAGATCAGCATTAAATTCTTCACCCTTAGCATTATTGGTTCCTCTAACATGAGCTTTGATGAAGTTTCCTTCAGTCCAAAGTTTCAAAAAGATCGCAACTGTATTATTTGGATCAATTTGACTTTGACGTACAATATCTTTGGATAATGGATGTCCATTTTCAGCTCTCAATTCTCCATTTTTAATCAGCTCCACTGTTCTTGGAGCTGTTAATTGTGGAAATAATTCTTTAGAGTCGTAAAAACGGCCATTTCGATTTTTTTCGTTTGCTTCTTGTAATATACATTCAGCAACAACTCTTCTAGCCCCTTTATTATCAAAAATGATTCTTGGTTGATATTCTTGACTAGTGGTTGCTGTTTCTATAATGACATAACCAATATTTTGATTAATCATAACGGCAGATTCCTCCATTTTTAAAGTCTTATATTATTATAATTGTTCTCTTTATACAGAATGCGCTATTTATATACGCTATAACAATATAGTAATTCAAATAAGGGAGGATGGCCGTTTATGTCTACTTCATTAAAATTAATCGATAAGAGAAGAAGGATGGTTAATATGAATACTACATCTACTAACCGTCCGAATATCGATAGTATCAGAAGCCCTATTAGTTTAAACACAATGGAGAGTTTTTTATGTAATATCAACAATAATGTTGATATCAATTTTTTTGGCACTCAAATATTCGATAAGTATTCTGTATTTGCTAAAGATAATGAAGATAAACCAAGTCATGTTGAAAAAATTCAGAAATATATTAAAGAAAATATTATTCCATCTTATCTTGATCTGAAACATTTAAAGATTTATATGAATGGAAAAGATTCAATGGAACCATTTGTTGAAACAGTAAACAAATACATGTTTTGTGATCGTGTAATCAATAATGATAAAATTATTAATCGAAGATTTAATATTGATCGTTTTTTAGAGACAAATCTTGATATTGAAACATCTGAGATTGTAGCTTCTTTATGCGAATTTATCGATACATATGATATTTCTGTAGAAGCGAAACTTAATCTTGCATTGGAAAACATTCCTTATGCTTTAAAACGATCAAATTTATATCAACTTGATGAATCAGATTTATCCGATATAACAGAATGTATTTCTGAATATTTTTTATTAAGAGAAAATGTTCTCACCGATACTTATATGAGAAAAATGAGAAAAGTAATCAGATCTTGTCCATTTGTGGATGAAAAAGATGCGAATCCGTATATATTTGAAAACGTGAATTATTTTGGAAAAAAATTGTCTGAAAGATTGAATATGACGGAAGAAGAATTACTTTCTATCAATACAGAGAAAAAAGTATCAAATTTTCTTTTTTCTGAATTTAAGAAATTAACAGAAAACGTGGAAAATGATCAAAAGCATATCAATGATCGATTAGATGCCATTTTAGCATTACCTTTGGCTATTAATGTATCGGAATCATTTATGGAGTCTCATATTCTTAACAACTTACTTCTTTTGGGAGAAAATTCAAAAGTAATAGAACCAATAGTGAATGAATCTTTACATCAATACAACAATGGTTTATTAGATTTGCATTTTCTGAAAAATATTTCTCCAGTCATACAAGAAAATATGTCTTTTACTGAATTGTTGGAGTCTGAGATGGAGGATAAAGACGTAAAAGATTTATTTAAGAAATTTGAGGCTGAACAAAACAAAGATCTGAATTGGTTTAAGAGACTTACGACAAAATTATATGCCAAGAAACCAGAAGAAATTCTTGATGGTGTTCCACATATGCTTGGTATTGTAAGAGTTGTGTTTATCTTGGCACCTGTAGCATTTCCATTGATTGGTCCAGTGTTAAGTTTGCTTGCCGCTTGCGTTGATAAATTGATTTCTCTCCATATCAATACAAAGCAGACAGAAAAACTTGCAAAATATATTAAATCCGAAAAGAGTAGAATGGAAGATAAATTGGATGAATTAGATGGAGAAAAGAAAAAGAAATCTGAAGCTTATATCAAAAAACTTGATAGTTGTCTTAAGAAAATAAGCGATTATAGTAGCAATGAGCTTGGTTCTTATATGTCGGACGATGATGAATCTGATGATGATTTCGATCTGGATTTTGATCTTGATTTGGAATCTTATGTAAATAAAACAAAACAAAATCCTTTAATTACAGAATCAGCAAATAAAGAAAATTCTATAGAAGAAGCATGTATGTATATAGAGGCTCTACAGAATATTTTAGAGAATAAAGATTATATTCAGAATTATATTTATAGAAATATCAACACAATTACTGAAAATTGTTTATATACATTTTCAAATATCATTGTAAATTGTCCAATTAGTGTTGATTATAATTGGTATTCTGAAAATGTGAGAGATTATGCATACGAACCAATGTTTGATCCTCTTGCAATGTATATGGATGATGTAACTTCTACTTTGGAAGCTGCTAAAGAAGATAAGTTTGAAGCTGGGTTGATGAGAAATGTAATTATTGAATCTGAGTGTATCAATACTATTAAAGAAGTTATTAACGAAGGAGTTAAATTAAGTAGTATTAAGCTGGCATTTCAGAATTTAAAATCGAAACTCAAAGATCTATCAACCAAAGAAAAAAGTATTTGTCAGTCTATAGATACAAATGCAAGTACATTTTTGAATAGTGTTGAAAAAATGCTAAGATCTGATAGAAGAGAAGCTATCATTAAAGGTTCTATCATTCCATCATTCTCAAAAACATTGAAATTGGCTATGGGGTTCACTGGTATTTCTTTAGTGAGTCCTGTTGCTGGTTTAATTTCTGTGATGGGTTATATTGGGTGCTCTAAACTTCTAAATAGGAGAGAACGTCAATTAATCTATGATGAGATTGATACAGAATTGAAAGTCACTGAAAAAGAATTACAAATGGCCGAAAATGATGGAGATATGAAACGTTATAGATTTTTACTCCAATATCAAAAGAAATTAACCAGAGAAAAACAAAGAATCCGTTATGGTATGAGAGTTTCTGGTCAAAAAATTCCACCTAGCATTAATCCAGCAGGTGCAGATAATGATTAACAGATAAAGGAGATTAAGTATTATGGCATTATTTGATAATATGAAAGAATCTTTATTATATGATCCATTGGATATATTTAATGAATTTGATGCTGGTTCAGGAACAAATCAGAACGATGAGGATGAAGAATTGGAAACTATTGAAGATGATGAAACTGAAGATCCTGAAGATGCAGATGACACACAAGATGCAAATCCTGGTGATGATCAAGAAGATGAAGAATTAGAGACTATCGAAGATGATGAAGCCGACCAAACAGAGACTGATACCCAAGCAGATGAACAACCGGAACAAAATCAGACTGGCAATGATGAAACACAACCTGCGGACAACAATCAAAATCAGGAAGGTGAAGGGGAAACAACTGATGATGCTGGTGAAGGAGAAGGCGATATCAATCCAAACGATGGTAGTGAGGGTGATGAAGAACTGGAAACTATTGATGATGACAATGATGGATTAGATGGCGGAGACGATACAGATGATGGTCAAGATGATACATCGACAGATGAGAATGATCCTCATAAAAAATTAAAAGAATTGGAAGCTGAAATTTTCGATCAGCTATCAGAAGAAGAAAAAGAGATGAAAAGAAATGAATTGAAAAAACTATATGTTCTATTGATCGAAAAAGCAGAAAGTATTTTTAATTTAACACAAGAGATTACTAAAACAGATGATACAGTAAAATTGATAGATTATGTTTTAAACACATTGATGGATCTTAAAACATATCTTGGAGATTATGTATCTGATGTTTATGATAATCGTACCTATCTTCAAAATAATGTAAATTTCCAAAAATTCTTAGCAATATTTGATTCTATTCATGCTATATTCCAAGAAATTGCACAAATGGATGAAAAGAAATATTAAAGATTACTGCTACATACTATTTAAGTATGTAGCAGTATTTTTGTATTTATGCAGTACGTTTCCACATATAACATGTGATGTACGGTTGAAGGTTATTATGAGCACTTCCACTACCTCGAGAATTGGTATTCGGAGAAGTATTTCCTGTTGTACCTGCATTAGTTGATATAGAATGTGTATGAGCACCAGCAGATTTGATATCAGAAACATCAGAATTTGTTGTTGTTGTTTTTGATCCACCAGATGTTATTCTAGCTGCTCTACCGTTTATTGACGCATTCGACTCATATTTATGAGTAATCTTGTGGGTATGGGCACCATTACTAGCAGCCGTACCACTCAATCTTGGAATCGAGTGATTATGAGAATTAACTGTGTGGTAGTGGGATGGCATATTATATACAGAGAGAGTTACAGTAGACTCACCACCAGTTTTTTCTACAGTGTTAAAATTTGTATCTTTTGTGTTAACACCAACAGGAACTCGTCCTGAACCCCATGCAACCCATGTGCCGCCAAATAATGATCCTGGGTTTGTGGATGATGTACTCATATAAATAGAACCAACCGGATAACAGGCCAAGATAAATTCATTTTTCAATTCATCAAATGATTTGTTACATGCAACCGGACTTCCATTAGAAAAATAAACCGGAGTTGTGGATGACCCTGCTGTATCTGTTGTTAATCTTTCAGCAGTATATGCGGCTCCTCCTGGATTACTGGCCCCGGCATAATTATGCGTATGACTGGAACTTGCTTTACCGTTTAGAACATCCGTGATTGCTTTTTGTGTCATAGTACCATCAGTTCCAGAGCCAGTAGCTGTATATAATTTTGTGATACCAGCAGTGGTAGCATTTCCAGTACTATATGTAGTATTATTATCTGGTGGAACAGCCCAAGTTCCATCACTTCTAAGATATCTATTTGCAGATCCAGTTGACGGTGCTGGTACAAGACCTGAAGATCCAGCTGCCTCTGTTGTTGCACCCTTCATATTACTATAAGTAGTATTCGTATCCGGAGGAACTTGCCACGTACCATCACTTCTTAAATATCTATTAGAAGCACCAGCAGAAGGAGCGGGTACAAGACCAGCTTTACCAGCTGCACTGGAAGATGCCCCACTCATGTTACTATATGTGGTATTATTATCTGTTCCCCATACAGCCGTACCGTCTGATGACCATCTTAATATTTGACCACTTGATCCTCCAGATGGAATATGTTTGTTTCCGGCAGTGGATGGGTGTACATAATTATTAGCATTTGCTGCAATTCCATTCAGTTTGTTCAATAATGCTGTTGTAAAACTTGCAGTTGTTGCATCCAAAACTGATTTGTTTGAATGCGTGTGTTTTGCAGCATTAATAAGGGATTGAACCTCTGTTGGGTTTAAATTGATATAATCCAAGTTTGCAAAGGTATTAGTACCATCTCCAACTTTCATCTTTAGTGTATCTTCTTCAATTAGAAGTTCACCTTCATAATATACGGTCTTATCACTTGCAAATGCGCTCGCAGTTTTATGTTGTATAATAAACCTAGCTTTCACAGTGTTTTGAGCCATATCTTTATTCTCCTTTTTATTATTATTAATATAAAGTTCTCTGAATTAATATAACCGGGGGGTAATAACGATTTTTCTTGATAATTATTTTTTATTATGATTTACACAATATTATAACTATAAAAAAGGAGAATGTTTATGTCATATAGAAACCAAGAATATTGGGATAATAAAAATGAAATGGCTAAAAAAGCTCAGGAACATTATTTAAACATGGAACAGATGTTAATAGATGAAATTAAATATTCTGAAGAAAATAGCATGATATTCTCAGATATTTCATACGATTATGATATATTTAAACCCAAATTAAATAATGGTAAACAAAACATAGAGGTTATTGTTGATGATATAGACACAGTTTCTGCTATATTTAAATATAAAGAAGGAAAGACTACTGTTTTAAATTTTGCTTCGTATAAACACCCTGGAGGAATGTTTCTAAAGGGAAGCTCGGCACAAGAGGAGAGTTTATGTCATCATTCCACTCTTTTTAATGTATTGAAAAGATTTGCGTTATATTATAAATGGAATAGTGAGCATTTGAATAAAGCATTATATACAAATAGAGCTATTGTTTCTCCAAATATTTTATTTTTTAATCCATCAACTAATTCAAATTATAGAATGTGCTGCGATGTAATAACGTGTGCAGCTCCTAATAAACATGCGGCTCAAAAATATCAAAAAGTTACTGATGAAGAGAACACAATTGCATTAGGAGGAAGAATTGCTTTTGTTATGGACATAGCAAACTATCTTAATGTAGAAACTCTTATACTAGGCGCTTATGGGTGTGGTGTATTTGGACAAGATCCATATCAAGTCTCTATGATGTTTAAACAGTATATAGATAATATTTCATGCTCATTTAATAAAGTAATATTTGCAATACCATCTTCATATAGAAACAATAATTTAGAAGCTTTTAGAAAAACTTTTCATAAATAATAATATAGACTGAATTGGTTTATTTCCAATTCAGTCTATATGTTTTCTAAAATGGTTTTCTTTTGAAACATAAGATTAAAAAGGATCTACACGGATCCTTTATTTTTAGAGAGGAGATCCAAAGATGAATAAAAAGAAGATTGCAAATTATATGATAGCAATAGCATTGATGTTGGTTTCTTTTGTTATCGTATTAGCGGTATGTGATAATTCGATTATACAAGTTAAAACAGCAAAAGAAAACTCCATCATAGAAGTTAAGAAAAGAGATTTCGAAGCAGTATGGGCTTACGTTGTTTCTTTAAGTGATGCAGCTGAAAAACAAGCATCCCAAGTTGCTAGTAACATAGAATCCGATATTAAGAAAGAGTTTACAAATTTAGATGAACTCGAACAAGGATTAAATTCTAATAATAAAGTTTATGTCGATAAGCTTTCTGAAATTATAAGAGAGAATATCGATAATGTGCATCTTGGAAATATCAAGAACAATCGTAATTCAATGATTGTTTTACAACGTTACGATTTAATTGTTGAAGATTTATTGGTAGATCCTGATTCAAGGGAAAAAGGAAAAGAGATCAAAGATGAGTCTTCTAATAGTATTATGAAATATCGAGATACTACATATAATGTAAAGATGTTTGATAATGCGATTCGACGAATTCGTAATCACACGGATCAAATAATTGCAATTGAACCTTATAATTATATAAACGATAAAAATCATGAATTGATAAATGAAATGAATTTTCAAAATCTAGAAAGAGTATATATCAATGAAGGATTTGAAGGTTTACGAAACTATCAGTTCTTGGTTCCAGTATACATAACTGATACTGGAGATATTTTTGGTCAAAAAGATATTGTGAATGGTGTAAGACAAGATAATCATAAATTTATTGTTATACAAACCTTTAATCTTTACGATCAAATTATCGAATTAAATCCAGAAGTTGGGGATGATGATTACCTCAGACGAATAACAACAAGATACGATGCAATATTAACATCCTTATACATATTAGGATTGGTAGCTTGTGTCATCATAGTTGCAGTCGTGTTGTATTTCTTTTCCCTATATAATATAATTTTGTCAAAAACAAACGAAATCGATAAAATTAACAACACCAATTCAGAAGATGACATAGATACGTAATCTACTATAGGGGGCAGATCATGGAAGAACTAACATTCACTCTATTTTTGGATTACCTATATAATAGATTTGCTGTCACTTTTGTTCTGAGTATTATTGGTGTTGTAATACGTGTTATGTACAAAAATGTTAATGCTCGGCAAAAGATTGATATAGGTAAAGTAATTGCTTCAACATTTTTTTCAACAATTCTTATGTGTGCTGTTAGCGAATACATTGAGATTGTCTTTAGTATTTATGCTTTGATTTGTGTTATTGTAGGTATTTGGAGTAATAAACTTATTCAAATAGTTATGGATAGTAACTTTATGGGAAAAGTAGCAATCAAATATATAAAAAAAATAGCTACTCCTGTGGCTGAATCTCTTGAAGAAACTTTAAAGGAGGAGAATAAAAAAGAAAACGATAACTCCCCTGAAAAAGATTTAAAGGGAAAAGAGGAAAATAAAACTGATGAAAAAAGTGGAGGATGACATAAAAATCCTCCACTTTTTATTTATTTTTTCTTATATTAACCATACCAGATATGTGTATTTTCTAACAATATAATAAAATATTTAATACCCATTAAATATGAACAAAAACTATTGAAAGGAGAACTTAAATAATGTTAGCAGGCGAAAGACCTATTAAGAAAATCGCAAGCGGTTATGCAAATAACCCTTTAAGACCGTACTGTGAACAGTATCTGAACACAGTAAAGAATATCTATAATGAAGCAGCGGTGGATTTCTATCAGGATCCGTCCAGAGCTATGAATAATAGAGCATCTCTGGAAGCTATGAAGGAGTTCTTCGTAAATGAGTCCGCAGATCCGAACGGTATGACACCGGAAGAGTATGAAGAGCATGTTCAGGACATGGAAGCTCTGTTTGAGAATGACCGTGAAGCACTGCTTGAGCATACCAATGGTGCAAGTATCGCTCCCATGGTTGGTATGGCATTCCCGCTTCATAAATGGATCCTTATGAATATGGTATTCGATAAAGGTTCCATCCCGAAGTTTGTTGCACAGCAGCCGAAGTTCCCGATCTCTATGGAGTATCGTATCCTTGTTGATACAAAGGGTAACGAGCTTGACTTCTTTAAAGATCAGAACAAGATGACAGCTGCTATTGATGCAACCGCAGCTCTTACAACTTTTGATGTTACTCTGCCTCTGACAGATGATGTTGAAATTGTACACGATAAGCTTGGTGGTCTTGCAGGCGCTGATAATCTTTCTATCGAAACTGCAATTACTGCTGTAAAGGTTCCGAATGTATTCTTCGCTCAGGGTGATATCCTTCCGAATGAAGAAGGTTATGTAGAGTATGATGGCGAAGTTTGCACAGAAACAGATGGTGTTACCAAGGATGTATGGGTTCGTGTAAACGTTCCGTTCACTCCGGTATATGGTAAGACCGAGAGAGCGCTGATGTATACTTTTGAATATCAGTATAAGAAGAATGCTAGTGCCATTGAGACTGTAAAGGAAATCTTTACAGGCACAATGGAAAACAACAGACTGAATATTTATGCTCTGAAGGGTAAAGTTACAGATATTCGTGTTACTTCTCGTCTTGATACTTCCAATGCAAGAGCAACAACATGTTCTGTAAAATGGAAAGAAGTAACTGATATCGTTGAGATTCCGAATGCTATTCCGATTAACACCACAGTTACTCCGGAAGAAGTAAAGGATATCAATGCAATGTATAACGTTAACCAAGTAACCAAGATTATGTCTATGACTAAGACGGTTATGGCTAACTATAAGGATGATAAGATCCTTGAGAAACTGAATGAATCCTTCCGTGGAATGGATGAAAGCAATAGCGAATACGGTACATTTGATTATGCACCGAGAGAAGGCTATGCACTGGATCATGTAGAGTGGAGATATAAGACCTTCCTCGATTACTTCGAGTCTAAGGTTACAAGCCTTCTCCAGAAACTGAATGATCCGAACATGATTATTTCCGTATATGGTGATCCTGATCTGGTTCGTAAGATTACTCCTACGACTTGGACATATCAGACACCTGCAAACATTGGTCCGGTTGAACTGGATTATACCAGAACTGTAGTATCCTCTTCCAGAAGAGTATATCAGTTCATTGGTTCTGATAAACTTCGTGGTACCACAGAGTTCATTATTGTTCTGAATCCTCGTGGAACTGAAAGAATTATGTATCGTATTTACGATTATCAGCTGTATATCAGCAATGAGATTCGTAACGCAGATAATCCGGCACTGCCTGCAATCCATTCCTTTGAGAGATGGAAATTCGTAGAGTATATGCCGGTACAGGGACGTATCAAGATCCTGAATCCGTCTGGCCTTCGTGAAGAAGGATATGATTACATCAGAACAAAATCTGTTTAATCTTATAATCATTACAGGGATGAGAGTAAAATCTCATCCCTGTTTATTTTTATTTTTATGATCACATATTATAAATATGAATAAGAATAATTTTAATATAATTAGAAAGGAGATAATAAATCATATGGAAGAAATATTTGTAAAGAAAGTAAAAAAATATATGAAAGATACATGGGGTGAAGATGTTAAATGTCCAATATGTGGTTCTATGCATATGAATGTATCTTATAATATATTTGAATTAAATGAGTTTCGTAATAATGATATTGCGACCATTAATCCAAATTTCAATAAAAAACTCGTTATACCGGTAACTTGTGGTAATTGTGGAAATGTATTAATGATAGATCCTGTAGCAACAGGTCTTTTAAAATATTATTAATAATTATAAGATAAAGAGGGTTTTAGTATATGTGTAAAATACAACAAGAAGATTCCGATCAAATATATGAAGATAGATTAGAAAAGGCAATACAATTTTTGAATAAAAAATGGAAAAATGCTCAATGTCCATACTGTGGTTGTAAGACATTTAGTGTTTCGACTGAGGTATTCAAAATAGAGAGATCTATAAAAAAGGAAGAAGAGAATGATGATGGAACAAAATCATATATATGGCATCAATTGATATTGCCTATAGTTCCTATTAGTTGTGATAATTGTAAAAATACCACATTTATTAATTTAAGTCATGATTTAAATATTGATGAGGATAAAGGAGAGAATATATGATAACACAAAAGCATAGAGAATATAGTAAATCTGAAAATGATGGTTGTTTTATAGTAAGCAAATCAGAAGAAGAGATGTATAATGAGTTAAACCAATATGCAAAAGCTAACCCAGACAAGGATATTTACTATTACACACATCCAGTAAGACCTAGTAAAGAAACATTAAGACCTGAATACATGATGGAAGTTGAGATTGAGTCAAAAGATGATTATCCAAAGACGTTACATATGTGGTTCAAATATTATAAATGTCATAATTATTAAATAAAGAGGGGTTTACAAACCCCTCTTTATTTTTTGTGTGTATTTATGTATTCAAAACATTATAGTAATCAATAACGTATTGAAAGGAGATTAAACATGTCTATGGAAAATAATAGATTGATTGATATCCTTAAATTATTCATTACAACAGAAGAGCTTTCAACAGTAGAAAAAGATCGTATGTGTGATGAAATAAAGGATAGTTTAAATGGTATATTTCCAAATTTTAAATGCAAATGTGTTATGTATACCAAGAATATGGATAATGAATTTTTTGGGTGTAGAATTTATCCATTTATTAAAGGTCACCATAAAAAAGATTTGGATATTGTAATGTCTAGAGATAAAGAATATGAGATAGTACCATTCGATTCTTATATTCTGGAATTGGATAGTAAGTTGTTTACCGGATCTGTTATTTTTGAACCCAAAGAGATTGCTCTTTTGATCTGTAATGATATTAATAATATTACAGGAACAAAACCGATGTGTAATTTTATTGATATGCTGAATCATGTATTATGTGAAACAGATACTGTTCTTGACTTTAATGCGATGGAAAAATGTTATGAACTTTTCTCATTCGTGTTATGTGAAACTATTCGTTATATGACAAGTGTATTTTGTCAGAATTCATATAATGATTTAAGTGGTTTTTCCAGCTCATACACTTTTTCTGAAAATGAACAAGAAAAAGAGATATTTGAACATGCATGTAGAAAAGTGCAGATTTTAAATCCTGAATTTAATGGAGAGAATCCTGCTAAATTTAGTTGTGCATGTCTTTTAATCGAATGGTATTTGAAAGTATATCAAACAATTGATAAAGATCGTTATACTATTACATTATTGAAGAAAGCAATTGATTACAGTGGTTCTGTTTTATTCAAGAATAAAGTACAGGGTATTATCAATTATTTAGATAGCGCATTTTGGAATTTTGTTGATACTTATGCAGTGGAATCTGCAAAACCTGGTTTCTTTACAAAAATCAAATTGGATGGTTTAAAGTCTATTGAAGATGATTTATATGAATATAAGATGAGAATTCGTAATGTGGAAACACAGGATGATGCACTTCTGTTAATGAGACAGATCAATAATAGAATGGCTATTTTAGATGAATACTTATTAGAGAATGATGATATCCCAGAAAGAGATAGGAAGAGATGGGAAACATTATTTGAGAAGTATTCTAAGTTAAGAGAAGAATTATCTGAAAAATCTGTATATACAAGAAAGATGTATGGATTGTTTGTAGATTATAATGCGTTACAGCAAATGTATAACAATACTAATACCACAATGAATACTTATTATTGATAAGATATTATATCCCACTATATTTTTTATTATAGTGGGATATAATTATTTTTAATTATATATTATTACATTGAAAATGGTAAAAGGCATACTTTCATATTTCCTAATTTATTAGGATACCATTTTTAACCATATTTACAGTCATTAATCAGATAAGAAATTTTTCAAAAAGTTATAATGAATTACTGGGTTTTATTTATCATCTGCTTTAAATGAAAATAATAAGTATGCCATGTATTTATTAAGGATATTGAGTTATAAATTTCTTAATATCCTTAATAAATATAAAATTATTTTTTTGTTTGTTTTTAGCTTCTATAACATTTATATAAAAATGCATAAGAAGGAGGTAAATGAAATATGATGTTTGGAAGTGTAGATATTGCTATGAGCATTCCGATTATTATTCTCCTGATGTTGATTGGGGCGGCAATTAAACACATGAACATTTTGAGCAAAGTTGCAAATAGCTTGATCCCGCCGATTTTGATTGTGATTGGTCTGATTATCGCAATTATTATTAATTGGCCGTTATCTCAAGACAATTTTGTTAATGTGTTGATCGAAGGACTTGCAAGTGCTTGTATTGCGATTGGTCTGCACCAAGCAGGAAAGAATATCTTTGTAAATGGTGCAATTGTTAATGCGTTTTCCAATAAATATCTTGGAGGTTCTTCTGAAACAACAACAGAAGAAAATACGGATAATAAATAATTAAACTTACCCCATGTAGATATCTATATCTACATGGGGTAAGTTTTTATTGATTTTTTTACATAAGAATAATAAATTATGATAAAGGAGATATTTATTATGGCAAAAATAACAATAACGGTTGAAATGAATGAACGATGGATTTCTCCATTTTATAGTTTTCTAAAAGCTATGGAGAATAATGGAAAACTTGGGCATAGCGGATTATTAGGTTTTTATGCGGATGGTGATGGAGATTTTAGACCGACTTTTACATTTGATAGACATATATCACCATCAAAACCTATAACAAGAGATGATTTGATAAATTCTCATAGAGATGATTATTATAAGGTCAACTTAAATCCATACTTAGTTCCAGAGGAGGTATACGATGCAAGATAACTTATTATATGTTCCATATTCTGAATCTGCTGTACTTGAAGTTAAATCAAAATATAATAGTGTTTTCATTATGAGTATTAGATATAATCGAAATGGTTATGAATTTGATATGCCATATGCAATATCAATCTTTCAATCTGAATATCATGTAGAATCAATCTTAGTGCCATTTTTTACACGACCATGTGATATGGTTCCTAATATTGAAGATAAATTAAATCCATTTCGACTTACTGGTGAAACAAGATCGATAAAAATTAAAGAGTTTACCTATTCGAATCAATACGGTAAACCTGTTTTTAATCTGATAGAGAAATTAAAATTTTTACACAAAGAACAAGAAGATTGTATAGGGTTTATAAGAGCAAACGACAAAACAAAAAATGAAATAGATAAAACACATATAATCACAGTATCATCTGAAAAATATGATTTAGATGATATTAAAATATATGAGCATTTTGATGAAGAATATACTTCTTTAGCTTATGAATATTTTAAAAGTATAAGTGTGGATGATCTACATTTTAGTAAGTACATTAGCAACAAAAACTTTGAATAAAGGAGAGTATGAAAATGGGAGAGACAAAATTAAGTAAGATAACTCAAGAGGATAAATATCAGATCTATATCAATGAGCATATAGAAAATGTGATGAGAGCATGGTATAATATGAAGAATATTCAGCCTCTCAAATTAATCATTATTAAGATATGGGATCAGAATTTATCATCAATGGATTTGGAAAGCGTTTACAATACAACAGAATCCAATATACAAGTTCATGATGCATCAAAGAGAGGGCCAGATGAATTCGATGCATATAGAAAGAATTTCTATCCTGTAGATGAGAAAGAGAAAGAAGATAATCTTCAGGACTTTGAAAAAGCTTGGCAGCATCATTATTCTAATAATATGCATCATTGGGATTGGTGGGCAGAGAGTGGCAATAAAGAAAATATGCCATTATCATTTGTATTAGAAATGTGTTGTAATTGTAAAGCAACAACATTTATAAACGCAACCATGATGATAGGTTCGGATACTGATGATGAAGAAATAGAAGATAAAGGGGAGTGATTATATATGATAACACAGAAACATAGAGAATTTGAAAAATCTGAAAAAAACGGCTGTTTTATAGTAGCAAAATCGGAAAAGGAAATGTTAAATGATTTGAATGAATTTGCGAAAGCTAACCAAGATAAAAAAATATACTATTATATTCATCCTGTAAGACCTAGTAAAGATACGTTAAGACCAGAATATATGATGGAGGTAGAATTAAAGCCAAAGGATGAACATCCAGTACTAATGCTTTTATGGAATAGATATTATTAATAAAATACATAAAGAGGGATATAAGTCCCTCTTTATTTTTTGTGTCTGATTATGTATTCAAAACATTATAGTAATTAACGTCTTGAAAGGAGATTAAATGATGCGTACAGATAGAGAAGAATTAGAACGTTTACTGGGTTCTTTCATTACAACAGAATCTTTATCGACTACTGGGATAAATCAATGTTGTAATGATATCAAAGATGTTTTAAATAATATATTTCATGATTTTAAATGTATGAATGTTATATATACAGAGAATATTGATCATGAATTTTTTGGATGTAGAATATATCCATCTTTTAAAGCATATAGCAATTCTATCGACATTGTAACGGGCAAAAAAGAACCGTTACCTTTCGAAACATATCAATTGGAGTTAGATGGAAAATTATTTACTGGACCTGTGATTTTTCAACCAAGAGAGATTGCTTGTTTAATTTGTAACGATATTAATAACGTCACAGGAATAAAACCGATAAATGGTTTCTTGGATGCATTAAATCATATTCTGTGTGAATTAGATGATGTTCTTGATTTTCATGCAATCGATAAATGTCCGGAGTTATTTTTATTTGTATTGAACGAAACTATTCGTTATATGACTAGTGTTTTCTGCCAAAATTCATATAATGAATTATGTGGATTTCCATGCGCATATACATTTTCCGATTCAGAAGCAGATCAGGAGTTATTTAACCAGGCTTGTCAAAAAGTGCAAACTTTAAATCCGGAAATCAATGCTGAGAATCCTTCTAAATTTAGTTGTGCTTATCTTTTATTGGAATGGTATCTAAAAGTATACCATACTATTGATAAAGATAGATATACAGTAACTCTTTTGAAGAAGTCCTCATCTTATAGTGGTTCTTGTTTATTTAAAAATAAAGTAAAACAGATTGTAAATAGTTTGGATAATACATTCTGGAACTATATAGATACATTTGCTGTAGAGGAATCATCTAAACCTGGATTTTTCGCAAAAATAAAACTGGATGGGCTAAAGTCTATAGAGGATGATTTATATGAATATAAAATGAGAATTCGTAATGTAGAAACACAAGATGATGCATTGTTACTTATGAGACAGATCAATAATCGGATGGCTATTCTGGATGAATATTTATTAGAGAATGATGATCTTCCGGATCGTGATCGTAAGAGATGGGAAACCTTATTTGAAAAATATTCAAAACTGAGAGAAGAATTATCAGAAAAATCTGTCTATAATAGAAAGATGTATGGACTGTTTGTTGATTACAATGCATTACAACAGATGTCAAATAACAATACGACTATGAATACCTATTATTAAAAAGAATAAGAAAACTCTGTCATATGTAAATATGACAGAGTTTTTATTTACTCTTATTTAAAATTTTAATTATATATAATAAATATGAAGTAGAATAACAGGTGTACTTCATAAAACAAAAAAAGGTTCTGATTTTTTTCTGTCATATCTACTTCAACAATTACAGTCACAGAATCAACTTTGATAATCTATCACGGTATAATAATGAATCACTATGGCATATTTTATCATTAGCGAATAATGAATCAACAATCTCTATTTATCAAAATTATGTAATGAATCATTACGTTGTATTTATTAATTTCTATTAATGAAGTATACCTAAAGAAAAGTTGAAAATTAGAATTCTGTAAACTTATAAGTAAATCACAGAATTCTAATTTTCATACAGATCTAATGATTTATTTTTTGTGTTAAATTTACCTCCTATAACATTTATATAAAAATGATTAAAGGAGGTAAATGAAACATGATGTTTGGAAGTGTCGATATTGCTATGAGTATTCCGATTGTTGTTCTTCTTATGTTAGTCGGAGCAGCCATTAAGCATCTTAAATTTATGGACAAAGTTTCCAACAGTGTAATTCCGCCTGTACTGATTGTTATTGGTGTAGCTGCGGCTATTTTTGTTAATTGGCCACTAACACACGATAATCTTCTTAGTACACTGATTGAAGGTCTGGCTAGTGCTTGTACCGCTATTGGTCTGCATCAGGCTGGAAAGAATATTTTTGTGAATGGCGTTTTTGTTAACGCATTCTCTAATAAATATCTTGGATCTTCTGATACATCTACAGATAATACAGACGATTCTGATACCAATTAAATAAAGATAAAGTTTGATAACTCATTATGCCTACCTATTATACATACCCCATAAGAGATGATATACTCTTATGGGGTAATTTTTTATTATACTTTCCACATAGGAATAATATTGTTATAAATATTAAGAAAGGAAAAGAAAGTATGTCAGAGAAAAAAGTAAAAGAAACAGAAATTATCCTAAATGTTGATGACATTATGGAATCAAAAAGTGCAGAAGATATAGAAAAACTATATATTACAGATGATGAAGCAGAAAAGATGAAGATAGACATAGATAGAAATCCAAAAACTATTTTATTCTCATTTGACAGACTTTGTGATATAGCTATTCCATATGCTATTTCGTGGTTAACTTTTTCTGCCGGTAGTATATCAGATACTACATTTTCTATGTTTGGACAACCATATATGGCAATTCCGAATATCATCAATAAAGTTAATCCATTCAAAATAGCAACTGAATTAACTGTGGAAATAGTGAACGATGAATCTGAAGATGAGGAAACAAAAAATGATATTGTTTTAAAAAGGATTAAACAATTAATGTTTCTACATAAAATTCAGTCAGAAAGAATCAATATGATAGTTGAAGATCCAAAATATAATGAAGTTATAAATTCGACTTATATTATTTATCTTCAATCCAAAAAATATAATTTGACAAATGTTAAAATTTATGAATATTATGATCAATCGGTGGTGTTATCAACATACGAATATTTGAAAAACATGATAGATAACGCAAAGAATATTGATAAAACTTTTGATTTAGAGTTATCTTTATATACAAAGAAATTTGATTATGGAAAGGAAGAGGAAAATGAGTAATGAAACAATAAGCAAAATCACACAAGAAGATAAATATCAGGTTTATATCAACGAGCATATTGAAAATGTTACAAGAGCATGGCAAAATATGAAATCTATCCCATCATTAAAGGATCTTATTATGAAAATATGGGATAAAGATACGTCTTCCATTGATATTGAAAGTATTTATAACACAACAGAATCAAATATTCAAGTCCACGATGCTTCTAAAAGAGGACCGGATGAGTTTGAATATTATAGAAGAAACTTCTACCCTGTCAACGATAAAGAAAAAGAAGATAATCTTCAGAATTTTGAAAAAGCGTGGGAACACCATTATACTAATAATATGCATCATTGGGATTGGTGGGCTATCAGCGGAAATAAAGAAAAGATGCCACTTCCATTTGTGTTGGAAATGTGTTGTGATTGGATAGCAATGTCTATGAAATATAATAGTGAAGACGCAATCGGATGGTATAAAAAGAATAAAAGACAAATCAAGCTTGGTAAAAAACAGAAGTTAATGACAGAATCTGTTCTTCAGTTATACTATACATATTACGACGTACATGGAACAAGAATCAAAGAATAAACAAAGTGCTATATGGTATTTGTACCATATAGCACTTATTTTTTATAATAGATAGTTTTCGATGTCTTTTAATCTACACCAAAATTCAACTTCTTCATTATCTTTATCACAAACTTTATATTTATCGCTTTTACATAAATCACTTTTAATAACAATGACTCCATGATACGCATAATCAGGTATCGTATTATAAGGATTTGTATAAGCGTTTATTCCGTTTACAGCTAATGTCAAACCTTCGTGAATATTATATAGTTTCTTTTTTGTCTTAATCGTATTTGTGTACATGATTTGCTCCTTTGTGTTGTAAACGTGATATTTTTCTGGTTGTTGGTCACATACATCGACTGCTTCACCGAAATCAGACGTTGTGAATATTACATTTTTTTTGTCTTTAATTGTTTTTGCTACATAATAGACATCTTTTTTATTTTCTGTTGGGATGTCTATTTTATGTGGTTTTTTATTCATTAATAAGCCTCCCAATTACATTAAAATAATAATATAAAAATATATTATATATATGTAAACTTGTGCAATTTCAAAATGGTTATAAATTATAATAACCTCAACACACAAGTAATTGAAAATTATTTTAGGAGGAATAAGATTATGAGTATGGGTTATGACAACAACACTAGAGGAAAAAATGGTAATAATGATGTGAGAGAACCTTATGTGTACTCGAATATTAAAATGAGGAACCCACAGTCTACTGTAGATCAGTGTGCACTGAACTTTCAGTTTATGTATGGATTGCTGAATATTTATTTAGCTCCAAAGAAAGAAGATTCTAATGGTGATTATATTAATTACGATTATGATAAAAAAATTGCTATTTGGCTTAGTTATAGTCATGCAAAAATCTTTGCAAAAGAAATTAGAAGACTTCTTGAAGTGGGTGATCCGTCCGTATTATCTACTGTTGGTGTAACAACAAAAGATGATACTCTGATTACTTTTGGATATGGAACAGTCTACAATACAGAGAACTTCACACTTGCGATTCTGAAATTAAGTGCTGATGGAGATATTCAGCAGACATACATCTATGAGTTCCCGTCTGATAGATATGCATCAATCGTAAACTTCAATCCAGAAACCAAGAAATACGATAAAAACATTGTTGAAAACGTAGAAGTCGAGCAATTTATCGAGATTCTTGAAGATTATGCAAGATCTATTAATGGTGCATATGCATATGCAAATCAGTACTATAATAGATTTAATGATAACAATCGTTATAGTATGATGTCAGCTATTGCTGGAAAACTTGGAGTGAATACAAAAGGAAATTATTCAAAATCTGGTAATGGAGGATTCTTCTCAAATAATGGTACATCTGCGATGAATTCGCCCACTTCAGGTGGAGATGGATTTAGAAATAGAACTTTAGACGAGATGGATGAAGATGATTTTGAATAATATTATTTTGGAGTTATATGGTTTTATTGCCATATAACTCCATAAAAAAGGTGATTTTATGGCAGACTATACAATAGATTCAATCATACCATTTGATATGGCCATTGATCCAGAGATGGGTTTGATGAAATTGATTGAATTTGAATATCGTGATAATTTTTTTAATATCAAAGCTCTTGGTATTGACGAATTAACTCAAATTTATTTAAGACAAAGACAGATGAAAAATCCTTTGTCTATTATTATCGAAGATGAGAATGTAACCATAGACACAATGAATGATTTATATCATCAATTCATGGAAAAAAGATATGATGATATTTTAAAATTATCTCCAAATACAGGTCTGTTTCATTTATTGCAAATCTCATATCGAAATGAATCTGTGAGATTCACTCTCGTATGCGATAATGAGGAGCAAGAAGAATTGTTTGTAAAACGTGGAGGTAAAGCTCATAGAATATACATAGGAAGTATATTTGACGATGAGATATTAAATACAAATCCAAATATGTATATCAAATATGTAGAACAGTTAGAAATGCAAGAGAAGGATATTGAAGGAAAAAACATTTATTTTGCAGATCTGGCCTTTAATAAAATCGAAACCTCAAGAGGAACGATTCCATCGTTTTTACCTCAGAATGTGGATAGATTTATACAAAACACATTTCAATTTATAGGTCTTTATCCTATAAATAAAAAAAGGTTAGAAAAGATATGTGGTTCTAAAGTTAATTTTGAAAATGAAAGTAAAAATGATATAGAGGAGGAAGAAGAATGAAACCGTTATTTTCTAATATTGTAGACAAGAAAAATTTACAGGAAGTTCAGCTGAAAACATTGGATGAAATTTCTAAGACTTTAGCGAATACTGCTGGCCCATATGGATCAAATACAATTATTCTTGGAGATCCCGGAAAGGGAAAACCAGATAGCTATACAAAGGATGGACATAAAACACTATCACATATTGATTTCTTTGATCCATTGGAAAAATCAATTCAAACTCAGTTGATTGAAGTGACAGAACATATCGTGAAAACCGTAGGTGATGGTACTACATCAACAGTCATGATGTGCGCTTCCATGTTTAGCGCTATTTATAGTTTTCTGTTAAGAAATAAAGGAGTACCGACATTTAAAATCATTCAAATGATTGATAAAGTAATCGAAGATATTCAGGAAAGAATTAAATCACATGGTAGAGAGGTTGAACTTTCAGATATCTATGATATTTGTATGATTTCAACCAATGGTAATGAAGATGTGAGTACAGAACTTGCATATATTTATAATACATATGGGAAAAATGTATATATCAATGTAACCACATCGAATAATGCATATAATATCGTAAAAGCATATGATGGTCTTACATTAGAGAGAGGTTATGCTTCTCCTGCATATATTAATGATGAAGATGGAACTTGCACCATTAGAAATCCTAGATTATATACATTTACAGATCCAATTGATACTCCTGAAATGATCAGTTACATGGAAAAAATTATCTATGATAATGTCATTATACCATTCACACAGCATGATGTGGACAACTATATTCCTACTGTGATTATGGCACCATCTGTATCTAGAGATGCTACAGCTGTTCTTGCAGAACTGGAAAAGCTGTTATATGGTTGCACAAATTTCACTAAACCACCAATGTTATTCATTACTGGTTTAAATAAAGAAATTGACCAGTATAATGATATTGTGGCTCTTTGTGGAGATAAATCTATTAAAAAATATATTAATCCGGATATTCAGGAGAAAGATATTAAAGAAGGAAAAGCTCCTAATATTGATAGTATTACTGAATGGTATGGGACATGTGATGAAATTATTTGTGATAATATGAAAACAAAATTCATCAATCCGAAAGACATGTTTAGTGATGAAGTGGATGAAGATGGTAATCGTAAATATGGAAAAGTATATGAAGGTCTACTTAACTTTGTCGAACAAGAACTTGAATATTCTATCAAAAACAGTGAAGGTATTGGAACGATTGGAAATCTTCGTAGAAGGCTAAATTGTCTGAAATCTAATCTTGTAGATTACATGATTGGAGGAATCTCTTCCATTGATAGGGATGCTTTGAAAGATCTTGTAGAAGATGCAGTATTAAACTGTAGATCTGCTGTAAGAAATGGTGTTGGCTATGGAAGCAATTTTGAAGGTTTCCGTGCTTGTCATGAGTTAATGGAAGAAGAAGAGAATAAAAATGGACTAAGATATGATGTACTGAATATGATTAATAGTTCTTATCATGACGTATTGGTTAATCTTTATAAATTAAATTATGATGGAGATCCTGAGGATTTAATTGAAGAGAATCTTAAAATGAATAAACCTATTAATCTGCGAACACTGTCTTGGGATAAAGAGCAAGTTCTTTGTAGCATTGATAGCGATATTGTAATTCTTGACGCTATTAAGAAAGTGATAGTTCCAATGGTTACAGCGAATCAGGCACTGCTTCTCACACCTCAACACAATAAATATCTGAATGTTTAAAAAATATATCCCCATAATACATATATTTTATGTATTATGGGGATATAACAAATCAAATTGATTTAGAGGTGATTTAAGTGATTCTTTTAAAAATAAATAAAGATCATAATTTGAAATTTGTATTAATCAATAATAGAAAAGGATTATATTTCTTTTCTATAAAATTAAATAAGATATATTCATCTAATGATAGAGATACCTACAAATGTATATACAAAGGAAATAAAGTAAAAATAAAGTTTGATATTGAAATTAAAAACATTATGAGAGAGATTCTCATAACACCAGATGAAAATAATATAAAATCATTTGAAACTTTGCGTAATGCTGTTAAGAATACAATGCATTATTCTTTTGATATACCTGTATCGTTAGTATCTAACAAAATAAAATATAGAGTAAATAATTATTATGTCAATGTCAAAGATATTGATAATTATTTGTCAGTACGTTGTTATAATGAAAATAAGTTGGTATGCTTGTTAGCATTAAAAGAAGACAGCAAATCAATATATTTATTAGAAGGAGATTTTCAATGCGAATTAAATAAATTAGGTGAGTTAAAATTGGTGGACAATAATTCCGAAAAGGGGAAACACCTTCTTGATCATAATAAAGATTGCATCTTATCATGTATTAACTTTATAAATTATTATTCTATAAATTATAGCGATTATAATTTAAAAATAAGTGGAGGAGAATTAAATTAATTATGAGTAATAAGATTATTTATATTATGGGGAAAAGTGGCTCTGGAAAAAATACAGTGTATAATGAATTAATTAAAAAATTAGATTCTGATAAATTTAAACCCATAATAATGAATACTACTAGACCTATGAGAGAAGGAGAAGTTAACGGAGTAGATTATAATTTTACAACAGCAAAAGAATATTTAGATTATAAAGATACGGATAGTATATTAGAAGAAAGAATATATGAAACAATAAAAGGAAAATGGGTTTATTTCACATTAAAAAATAGTATTAAACTTGCTCATTGTAATTATATTGGGATTGGAACTTTACAATCTTATAAATCTTTAGTTAAATGCTATTCTAAAGAGAATATTATTCCTATTTATATTCAAGTTCCAGATGATGGAGATCGATTACTTAGAAGTATTATTCGTGAAAGAGAAAATGAAAGGCCAAATTATAGTGAAGTTTGTAGGAGATTTATTGCGGATGAAAATGATTTCTCTTATGCAAAATTATCTTATATCGATCCATATAGAGTTATAAATAGGGATGTCGAGAGTTGTGTAACTAAAATATTGGATTTAATTAATCAAGAATGTGGAGATTAATAACTATTGGTGTATATCCTTAAGGATATACACCAAGCTTTTTATTTTTTGTCAAAATAGCTTATATTTCGATATCACATAATAATAACATATCAAAGAAAGGAGAGACCTAATTTGAGATGAAGCAAAAATATAAATATTTTGTTGGAACCAAAGATCAATTTGATAAATTGGTTGAGATGAATAAGATCGAAGATTGGTACATTATATTTATTAGCGACACTCATGAAATATATAAAGGTGTTAATCGATATAGTACCGATAACTTCATGATTAAGACATCAAAACCAACAAATCCTCAACAGAATATTTTATATTCTATTAATGGGGAATTAATGTATTACTCGGAAGAAGAAGGATGGGTATCATTATCAAAAGCCTATTCTTTAGATGTTCCGAATGAAGATTCTACAGATGATACCATTCCTACATCAAAAGGTGTTTATGAAGCTATTAAAGAAGCTATTGAAAATATAACCATTGATGGAAAAGGTGGTATCACCAATATTCAAAGCACTAAGGCAGGAATTCTTACAGTGACTAAGAATTCTATTGATACAGAAATTCCTTTAAATGGAGTTTCTTTAAAACCAAGTTATGATAATGATACAAGAACATTAACTATTCCTGTCATGGGTGATGATGTTCCGTTTAAAGTGTCATTTGCGAACGATGTATATATTGAATCTGGATATTATAATGAATTGAATCAAACAATTCAGTTATCAAGAAGCGATGGAGAAGTTATTTCTATTGAATTAACTGGCATTGGTTCATCTTTTAATCCAAAATTAGTAGAAACTGATTCTATCGAATTGGTTTTGGATGAAATGCAACAATTATCAGCAAACGTAAAAGTATCTGGTAAAAAAGATAATTGTTTAAGCGTAGAACAAGATGGTTTATATGTTCCAGAATCTCACATGTCTATTGTAAGCTTTTGAAAAAGCTTTTTTCTCATGTCGGATCTGCAACATTTAAATAAAAATAATTATAATAGGAGGATATTTTTATGGCTTATACAGGCATTACACCTAAGATTGCAGTTGGTTCTAAAAGCGATATTCAGTCTTCGATTGAATCTGAAAAAATAGGACCGGGTGCAGTTATTATTACTGATAATAATGAAGCAGCTTTTGTAAGAGATGATAAGACTGTAAGTTTTCTGAAAGAAACCATCGGTGAAGATATTCAAGTTAACGGTGTTAATATTGGAAACCTGACTGATGGAAAGACTATTAGTAAAGATCTTACAGTTGCTCAGTTTATTAAGCAAATGGTACAGAAAGCTATTCCTGCTAGTTACACACAACCGGCTATCTCTCTTGTAAACAATGGTGGTCAGGCTGCTGGTAATGTAGAGGCTGGTTCTTCTGTTTCTGTAAAACTGAGAGCAAACTTCACAAAGAACGATGCTGGTAATCTTACTTCTATTGTGATTAAGAAGGGTTCTGAGCAGGTCGCAAATGGATCTTCGACTCCTCTTGATTATACAAGTGCAGAAAATATTGTTGTTGGTGATGAGACTGTTAGTTTCACAGCAACTGCTTCCTATGCAGAAGGTCAAATCAAGAATAACAACCTTGGAGAACCGTCCCCGGATGGTCATATTACTGCTGGTTCCAAGACTTCCAGTGCTTATAGTATCACAGGAAAAAGAAATCTGTTTTATGGTACTGGTGTAGGAGCAACACCGGAAATAAATTCTGCTACTGTAAGAGGACTGACAAATAAGAAACTTTCCCCTGCAAATGGAAATGTAATTACAATCAATGTTGCTGTTGGACAGCAGTATGTTATTATTGCATATCCTGCAACACTTAGAGACATTACACAGATTAAATATGAAGAGACTAATGATATTGGTGCTCTTAGTAAATTCACAAAAACTCAGGTGCAGGTTGCTGATGCAAGAGGTGGAAGCAACGGTATGATGGATTATAAAGTATATAGTTATGGTATGGCTGTTCCGGCTCCTGCCGCTATGACATTCACTGTAACTATTTAATTTTTTGATATAAAAAGAAATAGGAGGAATTTATAAATGGCTATTGAATCCAAAAATCTTTTGACTGTCATTAAAGCCTATGCTAGAGCTGAAAAACTCCCTCTTGATCAGACCGAGATTTGGGCAAGCTTAGAAGAGGCTCAGACTTATTTAACCAATCCTACAGCTTATGAAGGTCAGACTATCAAAGTTAAACAGGATGGTAAATATAAAACATATACACTTCAACCTTCAGATGGTTCTCTTACACTTGAAGAAGTTGGAGCTGTAAATTCGAGTGATCTGAAAAAATATGTGCAGGTAGTAAGTTCTCTTCCTCAGAGTGGACAGGAACAGGGTGTTCTTTATATTAACACCACTGATTCTACTGGTTCTATCTATACTGGATCTGAATATAAGACATTATTTGAAGATGTCACAACCAAAATCAATGCCGCTAAATCTGAACTTCAGGGCAACATTGATACTCTTGAGGATAAAGTGGATACAAAGGCTCCTATCAATAATCCTACATTTACTGGAAAAGTTACACTTGCTGTTGATCCTACAACAGATCTTGAGGCTGTAACTAAGAGATATGTAGATGGCTTATTCTCAAATCTTGTATCTACAGCTCCTGGAATTGTTAATTCTTCTACTCCTCTTCCTTCTACTGGATATAAAGCAGGAGAAATGTATAGAGTTTCTGAAGCTGGCAATTATGCTGGAAATCAGTGTGAAATCGGTGATCTTATCATCGTGATTAAAGATCATGCAGAAGGATCTGCTTCCAATGCAGACTTTATGGTTGTACAGGCAAACATTGATGGTGCTGTAACTGGAGCAGCTTCTTCTGTTAATCTCAATGTTGCAGTGTTTGATGGGTCTACAGGAAAAGTAATTAAGGATAGTGAAGTATCTATTAATGATATCAAATCTGCGATTGCAAATTCCCATACCCATGCAAACAAAACTCAGCTTGATACATTTAATAAAACCCAGACAGAGTTGATTACTGCTCTTACACAGGTATGGAAGATTGTAGAAACTACTTTATCTGCAAACACTAATGCCGAAGAAGGGCTTAAAGAAGGGGATTATGTACTTGATAATACCAAGAAACTGTATAAGGTAAATGCATCCAACCAATATGAACTCGTTGGTCAGATTCCTGAGACAGATATCTCTGGTAAAGCAGATAAAGCAACAACCCTTGCAGGTTATGGTATTGAGGATGCTTATACAAAAACAGAAGTAGATAATCTTCTCACTCCGATTAAACAGAATCTTAATACAAAAGTAGACGCATCTACTGTTGATAGTAAAATTGAAGCAGCAAAAACGAATATTCTTTCTGATGCCGCAGAAGCAGCTGCAACAGCACTTGAAGAACGAATTGGTGGTATTGATGAAGAAACCACTATTAAACAGTATATCGACACTGCAATTGGTTCTGGTGGTGTTGATACATCTGAAGCAATCGCTCAGGCAAAATCTGAAGCTATTCAAACATCGAAAGAGTACACAGATAGTGCTTTAGCAATCGTTGAATTTTAATTGTCCTGATACCAATTTTGAAGGAGAGAGGATGGTTGAACTTCGATGGCAGATGTTATTTTAAAAGCAATATCAACAGTACAGTCAAAACTACCTAGTCTTGATGTAAAAAATGGGCAATTGATATTTGTTCAAGATACAAATCGCATTTGCCTCGATTTAAAAAATAAAAGAACGACATATGAACAGATCGTTACATTGAACACTGAATCTGAACGTACATCGATGTTGGCACCATTGGATCTATTCTATTTTGTAAAAGAAACTTCTGTTTTATGGAGATATACAAATGGTGAATGGGTACAATTAACAACCAATCCTGCGATTCATATTCAGTATGCCGAATCAACGTTTGAATTTCCAGAAACGGGAAAAGAGTTTGTGTTGTATATTGCAGAAGACAATATTTATCGATGGGATAATACTTCAAGTTCTTACAAGAAGATGACAGTTAGTGATGCTGATCTATCTTTGAAAATTCAAGAAGTAAAGAATTATGTCGATGAGAAGGTTGAAAGTCTACACTATACAGCCGATACTCATCTGAGTTTCCCGTTAACTGGAGACTCAAAAACAATATATATTGCAACTAACGAGAATAAAACTTATCGTTGGGATGATACAGATTTGAAATATTATTGTATTGGAAGTAACTATAATGACATTGATGTCATTGATGGAACTTCGGATTAATAAAAGAAAAGGAGATAATTAAACAATGGCTACAAACACTGTTAAAGCTAAAGTTATAATCTACAACAAAACAGCATCCGAGTTTGCTAAGGATACTACTACAGTATTTTTAAAAGGTCAGCTTCTTATTGAGAATGATACTTTAAAGATGAAAATGGGTGATGGAACCAATGTATATTCCGCACTTGATTATGTAAATATGACACCGGACGAGGTTCAGTCTCTTATCACTTCTGCATCTCATACTCACTCTAATAAGGGTGTCCTTGATGCAACTACCGCAAGCTTTACAACTGCGCTTAAGTCTAAACTTGATGGGGTTGCTGCTGGAGCTGAAGTTAACGTGCAGTCTGACTGGAATGAGACAACTACAACATCTGATGCTTTCATTAAGAATAAACCGACATCCATGCCAGCATCTGACGTATCTGCATGGGCAAAAGCTCCTAATAAACCTACTTATACGGCTTCTGAAGTAGGTGCTGATCCTAAAGGTTCTGCTAACACAGCACTTACTTCTGCTAAATCATATACAGATCAGAAGGTATCTGGTCTTATTAATGGAGCACCAGAGACAGCTGATACATTAAAAGAACTTGCTGATCTTATTAGTGAAAATGAAGATGCAGTAGATCTTCTTAATGCTGCTATTGGTAGCAAGGCTGAAAAGACTGATCTTACAGCTCATACTGGAAATGCTGACATTCATGTCACTGTAACCCAGAAGACAAACTGGACAAGTGCATATACACATTCTACATCTGCACATGCTCCGTCTAATGCAGAAAGAAATACCATTGTTGGTATTCAGAAGAATGGAGCTGATTTAACACCGGATTCTAGTAGAAAAGTGAACGTCACTGTTCCGACAAAGGTAAGTGAACTTACCAATGACTCCGGATTCAAGACCACTGATAACAATACCACTTACACGTTAGCTGCAAATGGTGTGTCACAGACTAACGGAAGTGCGGCAATTAGACTTACGGCTGGTGGATCTGGATCTGGAAATCAGGATCTTAAGATCAAAGGTGCTGGAATTGCAACTGTTACGACAGACGCTAGTGGTGTTCTTGTTGTAACTGTAAATGCACCTTCAAATGTATCTGGAAATGCTGGAACTGCAACAAAACTTCAGACTGAAAGAACGATTGCAATTTCTGGCGGTGCTACAGGTACAGCTACAGCTTTCGATGGTTCTAAAAATATCTCTATTCCGGTAACTTCTCTTAATGCTATGCAGCTTAAAGTTGGTGCTGGTGATACTCTGATTATTGATGGAACTGTTTGATAAATAAAATAGACAACCCAGTGTATAGAAATCTATACACTGGGTTTCTTTTTAACATTTAGAGAATGCGCAATTTAAACATTTGATACAACCTTCTGCAAATCTTAACGGTTCTCCACATTCAGGGCAAATCATACGATCTATATTTTCTTGTGGAGAATGTTCTTTATAATCCCATACATCGACATCGGGTTTTTCAGCGGTATCGCCTTTAACATATCTTTGTGTACCATCAGTATATGTAATGAGATAATCTTCGTTTGGTCCTATTGGATCTATAGTCAGTATATCCTTGATATCTGTATTATTTTTAGTTGTATTGTTATTTGATATTTTTTTATAATTTTCATATTCTTCCTTAATGACTCTAGCCATCGCATCACCACAACTTAAACCATCCAACTCAATACCTTTCCCTTTTAGATTTGTACAAGCTGGGCATTTAACTCCTTTGGTGATATCAACAACATCATCAATATCCATACCATGACGTAAGCAAGCAGAAGCAAATCTTCCAAGACATTCTGTATTAGCAGAACAACCACCTGATTTGGAGGATTGCATGAACACTTCAACTGGTCTACCATTTTCATCTCTTGAAATTACAACGTAGATATGACCACAAGCTATATTTATATAATGTACAGACGCATCAAGTCTCTTTCCAAGTTCTTTACGTGTAATCAATTTATTATTTTTCGGTTTCATGATATCTACATCACTTTTGTCAATCATAATTCCACCTTCTGTACAAATCAATTTTACATCACTATTTACGGGTTCACATTCGGTTGTTTTTTCTGTCAATAAGTTATCGTCTGAATTCGTTGTTGGCTTTTTCCGGTCTTCATTTGACAGATAATCTTTAGTTTCGATATTCATTTTAGCAGAAGGGCACAACGATTTAAATTGATCCCATGTCATAGGCTCTGTTGTAACTTTTCCATTTTCGAGCATATATTCTAATTTAACATAAATTTCATCATTAGCATCCATCACATCTGGAACGGATTCATGCCAATCAACATTAATAAGAGCATTGAGCATCACATTTTTTGGACAAAATGCATAATAAATTTTATAAGGAATATTTTTTGTTTCCTCATTATTGTTTTCTTTATCATTAGAAACATTTTTCAGGATTGGCATACGTTTACATCCTTCACGGAATACAGTAATACCTTTCAGTTTCTTTTCATAAGCATAAATATAAAGATCTCTTATTTCTTCTACTGTTGTTTTTTCTGGAAGGTTTACCGTTGATGAAATAGAATTATCAATATGAGATTGCCATACAGACTGTATATTAATTCTATCTCTATAGAAAATATCTTTTGAAGTCACAAAATACTCTGGAAGCTTATCAATATCGATTGTTCCATCTTCTTTAAATAAGCTTGGATTTGCTAATGCATAATCCGTAACAATGTTTGGATAAACTTCATATGTTTTATCTCCATCTTTTGAGATGGATTTTGTCATCCTTGTATAATGATTTGAGAATATAGGTTCTATGCCACCAGATACATTAATGATAGTACTCGTAGTTCCTGTAGGAGCTATTGTTAATAACTGTGAATTTCTTAATCCATATTTGAGAATATTATTATGTAAAGCATTAATCCTCTTTTTATCTATACATGGATTATTCAATACATTATATTTATAGAATTCACTTTCTACAATATACTCTGATTTACATTTCTGGAATTTTCCTTTGGTTTTTGCTAAGTGACAAGATTCTTCTATTGCATTGAACGCCATGATATAACCAATCACATCACTTAGTAAAATACTTTCTGTTGAACCATACTTGATTTCACACTGTACAAATGAGTCTGCAAGTCCCATAATCCCTAAACCAATCGGTCTATACATTTTTACAGATTCTCTTTGCTCTTTTAATGGATGAAGATTGACATTTTTTGAAAGCACTTCATCCAGATACTGAATAGCAGTATGAACTACATATTCAAAATTGTCAATAACATCTTCGTCTATTGTTACTTTTCCTTTAAAATCTTGATTATCTATTTTAAAAGTTTTTCCATACTTTCCTTTATCATTACTATTGATTTTTACATTATTTTTATTGAAGAATCTAGAAAGATTTAAAGCTCCTAATAAACATGCTCCACCATTAGGCAGAGGAAGTTCACCTATAGTTTCATTATAGACGCAACTCTATAATGCTAGGTCAATTCCTAGTCACTTCCATTACAGAACGTGAGCAGATCATATGTACATCCTATATATTCATAAATATCAAAATATAAAGGAGCAGTATTTTTCTTCCTCCTATATAGTTACATTAATCACTATACGCTTGAGGTTCTACATTAAGGCTTTCGCCGCTCTCGTCAAGAGCTGATCGTTGAACGTCTATCCTATATATGAATAAACAAATAGGATAGTTCGCTGCTAAACATAGGCTTTATAGCAAGAACTTAGGACTAATAATCAATTAGCTTTTATTTCACCATATTCTTATCCATGCTACTTTTTTCTGCTTTCGCAACCATCACGCTTGATGTTACCATCTACGTTGTGGTGAGCATGGCCATTAACCTACTTCAAAGCAATTAACACTGGGAAATACACTAATTACTTAATGTACTTGGCTATTATTTACCACAGGGATTTGTAGCTTCATATTTAAAATCAGGATCAGGTCCTAACAAACAATAGTTATTTATAGTATCCCAGAATAATACTCCAGGTTCACCAAAATCCCATACAGTTTTTACAATAAGATCCATAACATCATTTGGATTTACATATTTTTCAATTTTTTCGCCAGTCTCTGGTCTTTCAAAATGCAATAACCATGTATCATGATCCATAGTTGTACTAACATAAGAACTGTTTTCTGTACTGTTATATTTATAAGAAGCTATCGGGCCTTGCTTGAGAGTTTCGAAAAATTTATCACTCATCTTTACAGACATATTTGCACCAGTAGTAAGATTCAAATCTGATTTATGAGTGATAAATTGCATTAGGTCCGGATGATCGTCTCTTATACAAATCATGAGTGCACCTCTACGTGCATTCTGGCCAATAGTGTTTGCGACTTCTGAATAAGTCTCACAAAAAGATACAGATCCAGTTGAATATTCTGCTGTATTTCTCACTCTTGCATCTCTTGGAGCAAGTCTGGAAATGTCAATTCCGACTCCACCACCATAAGAAAATGTTCTGGCCATCTTCTTTGCAACTTCATAAATAGATTCAATATTATCTTCCGGACCTGCTATTACATAGCAATTTGAATATGTGCATTTGATTCCAAGTTTGTTTAAATCGATATTTGCTAATATGCGACCACCAGGAATAAAGAACAAATTTCCAATAATATTCAAATACTTCTTTTTATAACAACTAACCCTATTTAAAAATTCAATCACTGTTTCTTTATGGCCTAAAATATTTTCGCTCCATAAATATTTTCGATCCACAGTATCTACACATATTGGGTCATTCACTTCTAACCAATCGGAAACAGTAGAAATTTCTTTTGTCCCTAAATCAATTTTTTCAACTTCAATCATATAAATAATTCCTCCTTAACAATCTTGGTTAATATAAAGTTTTACATCATATAAAAAATAAAAAAGTCACATAGAACTAAAATTGTTCTATGTGACCCTTATTTCATATAACTAAGAAATCTAATTTTCTCATACTGCTAAATCCAATACCTGGAGTATTTTCGAAGTATGAAAGTTTAATTGGTCTTATTTTAATGGTTCTTGTCCCGCTCATGATTTTACTGTTTTCTTTAGCATACGCTTGTGATTTTTCTATATCATTTAAATCCAAAGCATATGAACCATCTGGTTGTTGTATTCCATATTTTTCAAGCAGTTTATTTTTCTCGTTATCTATTTCTTTTACAACTGGTAATATTAACTTATAATTTTTTATCATAAGCATTTCAACAATTGCTGGATATATCGGTTCTGAATTTTGATTTTCTTCTATTTCTTCGCTTAAAAATTTATGAAGAAACATAATATCCATCACCGTTGCTTGAACTTTTTTGATCATATCAAATCCTCCACTTTTATATTTACATTATTCCTTTGTTTTGGATTTGATAATTTTCGATCATGTTTTTGAGTTTGATATTTTCCTCTATTAAATCTCTTATTTGCTGTATTAATTTCTGTTCACCTTTCCACAGTATACCAATACACGAGTAAATATCAATCTCTGTTTTATTAAATGACAAAATAGAGTCATCTAATTTATAATCTTCACCAATAATAAAACCAATTCTTTCTTTTGTATCTCCTTGAGCCAAAGAAGATTTTAGATAATACTGATAAATATCAGAATTCTCTATAACCTCATATGGATCTTTATCGTATTTCGAAATTCCTGTTTTTAATTCTTCTAACGATGATTCATAGAAACCACTGTCTGATTTGCATGATCCGTAAATATAAGAATTTCCATGTACAAAGAACTTATAATCATCAAGATCAAGATCTGGAAGACCATTGATCGAGAATTGACCATTTGAAAGTATACGTACAATCGGAATACCTTCAGATAGACTAGTTTCAATTTCTGTTGTTGTAAGTTTATCTGCAATTGTTATTTTAAAAATATAGTTGGAACCAGCAGCAAACCCACTCAATGGAATACCAGATGAAACACTATCAATTTGCTTTATTGCTCCATTGGAAGATGACGTTGTTATTGTATAATAAGCAGTAGTGATGTTTACTGCTGATCCATAAGTTCCAGTAGGATTATCTACTGTTATTTGCTTATATTGATAAGTGAATGTTTGTATTGCATTTATATTATTCAGATTAGCAATACTTCCACTAAATTTAATCGTGGCTTTTCCTGTATTATCGCTATCTCTAGTGACACTTACAGACAAAGTTGGAATGGTATAAGCAACTGAGACAAAGTTCGAGGTTGTGGTAGAAGCACTCAAACCAAACGAGTCTGTAACTGTAAGTCTAAATTTGATATTTCCAGAGAAATTAACAACTCCAAAATCTCCACTTCCTGCCGAAGATATCGATTTATTTGTTATAACAGTCCCTGATGAAGCATTGATACATTCGATTTTATAACCAGTAATTGTTGCTGATGATCTTGAGGAAGCTGCTGAGAATGAGTATCTCATCACAGTCTGATTTTGTATAATCGAATTTGGATGATTATTTCCAAACAATGAATTCGCCTGTGAATCTCTGGTCATAGTTAAAGTTCCGTTTAAAACAGGAGAATATGTTGATGTATTAAGTGACACATTAGCCCAAGAAGAATAAGTATCTTTAAGTTTCGTATTTGATGCATATGAAGATGCAGTAAAAGATTCAAGTCTTATTCTTATTTTTCCAGTAGTAGCTTTAAGAGCTTTTGCTATTGTTTGCACGTTCGATTGTGTTAAACTCCATTTGTAATTATTGTTGTTAGTAAAAGCTCCTAAATTTACACTCAAGATAGAATTGTTTACTTCGTTTGAGTTACTACTGCTGTACTGCACGCTCAAATGTGCTCTAATGTATGCTTTGTTTGCTGGATTCGCTACTTTAAATTGTATAGAAGTTGCTGCATTGTTCAAAGTTAAGTTTCCAAGACCAGATGCAGTTGGAGCCGAATACGTTGATGCTGTTTTGACACCAGATGTCGCTGTTCTACCGGCAGAATTGGTTATTCGAATCTGAGCGTTATAAGAAGTACCAATAGCTAAACCGGTGATGTCAACAGATCCGCTTGTCGATGATATTGTTTTTGACTTCCAAGAACTATATTTGGAATCGGAAGCTTTTTTGTAACAATACTCCATTTTCGTAATAGTTTGATCAGCGGTAAAAGATAATCTAAGAGTCTTATGATCAATTGTGCTAATGGTTGATGACTTAAATTTGGGATTCACTTGAATGCTCTTAACTTGAAAAGTGGTTGTGGATCCACAGTACAATGCAGAATAATAAGTCCCTGATAATGTTGCGGCTATTTCGACAGTACCATTCAATGTAAAACTTAAAGTTCCATTAGATGCATGTGTTAATGTTATTTGTTTTGACCAAAGATCTTTTGTTGTTCCTGGAGTGTCAACATTTCCTATTTTTCCAGAACCTGTGTATGTTGTTCCATTTACTATAATGGAAACATCGCTTGCAACTGATCCTTTATGAATAGAACCATAAGAGTTATTTAATTTATAGAATACTGTAAATGTTATTGTTGACGTTAAGTTTGTCGCATTTTGAGTTGCAGACCATCTCACGCCGATACAATGAGCATTATTACTTCCAAAATTTCTGGATACTTGACCTGATAAAACTTCTGCCATTATTATTCACCTCTTATTTCTTGGTTATTGTTTTTAACTTATAGATTGTACAAAGTCTACACCGATAGCAGTCTTGGAACCTTTGCTTTGAGAACAATTTACGATCTTAAGGTTTGTTAAATCAATACCATTGTTTACTTTAAGTCTAGATGTCTGAACTTCATCTTTACTTATATGGAATACTGGTTCTTCATAATTCTGATTATAATAACAAGAGAAGTCAGTACCAGTAATTACCGTTTCGTATTTATCCTCATTTACTTCTCCAGAAGCCGCACTCGTTTTAATTGTGAGACCATGCTGAGAATCAAACTTCATAGAAGCAGTTTCAATTGTTCCTTCCATGAATTTTGTTTGCCATGCTGTTGCATCTATAATCTGTTGAGCTGTTCTGACAAAAGATTCATATGCAGGAACTTCTACAACGTTTCCATTCTCATCCATTATTGAGACTTTTGTGTCAACCAATTTTGAAGTGAAATCTCTAACAGTTGCTTGAATGGAATCCCCTTCAGATTTTAATTCTGTAATACTAGCATTCAATTCATAAAGACTATTTTGGAATGTGTCGCTAATACCTTCCAGTAATGTATCACTAATTATTGGATTTCCATCTTCATCAAATTTCAGATTTCCATCTTCATCAAATTCATAAATATTTCCACCATCAATAGTGGACATAAGATTTTCCAATTTATATTGTGCATTGGTTACATCTTTTGAAATAGCTGCACTTACATTAGCAGCCTCTAACGACCATCTATTGATTTCAGCGTAAACATTCTGAAATTCTTCATTAATATATTCATTATTTACTTCATCTACTACAACGACAACAACTCTAGCCAATACGATATCTGTGTCGGTCATACTCTTTATAGTACACCGTATTGCTTTGATAGGATTAGCGGCTGCACCAGAAGAAGTAGGCTGCGGATCGTATTCTTCTCTTGTAATAGTATAACTACAACTTGTTCCAGTAGAGCTACTCTTATCGGTAAACGTAGTTCCATTTGTTGAAGTTGCAATTGTGTAATTACATTGAATAGCTGTCATTGTTTCTTCAAGACCTAATCTTTGGTAGAAGTTGAAAGTCACATTATCTGGGTTGATCGTAATAGTTTTCGTTTCAAGACCAGATTCCTCTAAGGTCTTCTTGATTTTCCTAGAGATAATATTTACTGATGGTTCTACTATAAATACTCTTCCAGGATCTCCTTCTTTTGATAAGGAGTATGTGAATTTCTTTTTAAACGTAATTCCATTACAAACAATCGGAATCTCAATATATCCATTCAATTTCGTCATCGTTGAATCGATGCTTACTGTGAATGAAGAAAGAGTAGATGTTGTGCTGGAATTAGAAACAGTAACTTTCATTCCAGTTGGAACGTTTGTTGCAGTTCCAATGGTCGTAACAACAGCTGTTGCACCAAGATAACCATATACGTCACATTTAATAGAACTTGCAATTCCTTTTCCTTCTGAATCTGCACTGAATGTATAGCATTCATTACTTAAAAGAACTGTTGTTGCAGAAGTACCATTAGTTCCGTTCGAACCATTTTGTGCCAATTTTACTGGATTACTCCATTTGCTCGGAATAATTGCAAACGTGTCACTTTTACTTATAGCAGTAGCTGTGATTACATATATTGGATTTGAACCATTAGGAATGGATGTCTGCCATGTTTTACCACTTCCAATATCAGTTCCAGAAGCAACACCTGTACTGAATGTATAAGTCACATTTGCAGTAGGTTTGCTAGGTGTGCTTGTAGATCTTGTATATAAATATACAGTGACTGCATTGTATCCATCAGCACCATTTGTACCATTGGTTCCATTTTTAACCATCACAACAGGAGTCGACCAGTCATCAGGGTCAATTGTATCCGTTGTATTTCTCGACATTGCAGTTGCAGCTACCACATAAAGTGGATTTGTCCCATCTGGGATTTCTGTTTCCCATTTTCCTGAACCAATATCATTACCAGTAATACTCTTACTTGCGAAAGTATAAGTACAAGATGTTGTAGGTCCAGATGTTGGTGCACTAGATTCAGCAACTCGTTTATAAAGATAAACGATTGCACTATTATATCCATTCACACCATTTGTTCCATTCTTGGACATTATTACTGGCGTGGACCATTCAGAACTGGAAATTGTATCTGTGGTTGCAGGTTGAGTTGCTACTGCTGTTGCTGTTACTACATAGAGATCTTCTGTACCACTAGGTACAACTGTAGACCATAAACCACTTTCTCCTGTTTGAGAAATTTCAGTTCCTGTAGCTTTACCTGTACTGAATGTATATGTAACATTCGTTGAAGGTCCTTTCAGAATCGTAGAACTTGATCTTCTATAAAGATAGACGGTTGCTACATTAATACCATTTGCACCGTTTGTACCATTGGTTCCCATTCGACCTACGGAATAGGATGTAGTGGGATCTCCGGATGTATAATTGATAACTGTCTTTGTCCATAAATATTGACCTGCGGATACTGTAGGAACAGTTGACTGCCAAGAACCAGTAGGAACTGTTGTTCCAGAAGAACCAGCCTGATAAGTTACAACAGTGGAACTAATTCCTCTACCATCAGATCCGGGAGCACCAGTTGCTCCTGTAGCTCCTTTTTCACCAATCTTACTAACAGAATAAGATGTAGTTGGGCTTCCAGTGGTATAATTAATGACTGTCTTTGTCCATAAATATTGACCAGCTGGAACATTAGGAATGGTATTCAACCAATTACCTGTGGGTTCCGTGGTTCCGGAAGTACCAGCCTGATAAGTTACTACTGTTGAACTGATTCCTTTTCCGGCGGCACCTGTAGCTCCTTTTTCACCCATTTTTCCCACAGAATACGAAATGGATGGATTTCCAGATGTATAATTAATAGTAGTTTTTGTCCATAAGTATTTTCCTTCTGGAACTTCAGGAACAGAAGATGTCCATTCTCCTGATGGAGCTGTAGTTCCATTGTCACCTACTTGATAAGTAATACTTGTTGAACTAATTCCTCTACCGTCAGATCCGTCTGCACCATCTTTACCATTTGTACCGTTGGTTCCCATTCTACCTACGGAATAGGATGTTGTCGGTTCACCAGAAGTATAAGTTGTTACAGTCTTTGTCCACAGATATTGTCCAGCCGAAACTGTTGGAATTGTATTCTTCCATTCTCCTGTAGGAGCTTGTGTACCAGAAGAACCAGCCTGATAAGTGACTGTTGTTCCTGTAATACCTCTACCATCCGAACCATTTGCACCATCTTTACCATTTGTACCGTTGGTTCCCATTCTACCTACTGAATAAGAAGTGGTGGGATCTCCGGATGTATAAGTTGTTACTGTTTTCGTCCATAAATATTGTCCTGCGGATACAGTCGGTATTGTCGAAGTCCAATTTCCTGTTGGAGCTGTTGTTCCAGAAGAACTAGCCTGATAGGTAACTGTTGTTCCTGTAATACCTCTTCCTGTCGCACCAGTATCACCTTTTTCTCCAATTTTACTTACAGAATATGAGTTAGTTGGACTTCCGGATGTATAATTGATTGTCATCTTAGTCCACAGGTATTGTCCTGCTGGAACTGTAGGGATAGATGGCGACCAAGATCCAGAAGGTGGTGTGGTTCCGGATGTACTTGCTTGATATGTTATTGAAGTAGAACTAATTCCTCTACCATCAGATCCATTCGTTCCGTCTTTACCATCGGTTCCATTTGTTCCATTTTGTGCCAATAGAACAGGAGTAGACCATTCAGTGCTTTTAATAACTTTTGTTGCAGTGTTTGCGTATGCAGTAGCCGCAGTTACATATAATGGATCAGATCCACTAGGAATACTTCTACTCCATCCACTTGGGATAGAACTTAAATTGTTTGTACTAAATGTATAAGTTAAATTATTCGACCAATCAACAGATACAGCTGTTTTTGATCTCTTATATAATTGGATAATTGCATTGTTATATCCTGTAGAACCATTAGTTCCATCTTTACCGTTCTGAGCCATAATAACAGGATCTGTCCATTCATCTGTTCCGATGGTATCAGAAGATCCTGTTGAATTTGCAGTTGCAAATGTAACATAAATTGGATTGGTTCCAGAAGGAATCAAAGTACTCCATCCGTTCAAAGCTCCACTTGTAGATTCAGATAACGAACCACTGCTAAATGTATATATTAAATTATTTGATGGTAATGCTGGTACGGAATTTGATCTTTTGTAAAGATAAACAGTTGCACTATTGGTTCCGTTTTTACCATCGGCTCCATCTGCACCATTCTGAACAAATAACACAGGAGCAGACCAAGAACTTTTTGGAATAGCAACGGTATTTTCGTTAGAAAATGCCGTAGCCATAGTAATATATAACGGATTAGAACCAGCAGGAATTATCTTCGACCAATTAGTTGGAACTTGACTAGTGATTGTTTTTTCACTAAAATTATATGTAAGATCAGAATTCCAATCAATAGATGGAATAGTAGCAGATCTTCTATATAAGTAAACAATCGCTGTACTATAACCTTTGAGACCATCTTCACCATTCTTAGCTAAAACAGTAGGTGTAGACCATTCCGAGCCAGGTATTGTATCCATTGCTCCATTTGAACTTGCGGTTGCTATAATTACATATACTGGATTGGTTCCATCTGGTATAGTTGTTTCCCATTTTCCTGAACCAATATCATTACCAGTTAATGATTTACTTGCAAATGTATATATAGACTCAGTTGTAGGTTTTGTTGGAACACTGCTTGATCTCTTATACAAATATAATGTAGCAGTATTGATACCATTTACACCATTGTCTCCTTTTTGGCCATATACACCAGCAAGATAAGCATCAGTGTATGTTGTACTTCCATCAGTGTAATTTACTTCATCATATTTCCACAAATATCTTTTCGTGGAATCAATTTTTTGTGTAGAAGCGTTTGTGCTCCAAGTGATATTCGGATCTGTTCTTGATACACCAGAATCCTTTGTTGATGCGTGGTAATATGTTACTATACCACCGATGCTAACACCATCATTTCCATCTGTTCCTTTTTGTCCATATACACCAATAATCTTCGGCGTTGTTGGTTCACTTTTATCCCCATTCGAAAATTCTGTAACTTCATAATTCCAAAGATATCTTTTCGTTTCTGTTATCTGTTCAATTGTTGTTTTCCAAGCTGTAGTTCCAACTTCTGGTAATTTGGATGATTCACTAATATTTGTAGTTAAATAATATTCAGTAATTCCAGTGAAACTAATACCATCCTCACCATTAGAACCTTTGGAACCAGAGATACAAACAGGCGATGTTTCTTGATCTTCCTTCAACGGATCGCTAAATGTAGTAATTGTTTTTGACCAAATGTATTTACCATTTGTCCACTGAGGAGGTTCTGTAGCCCATCCTTCTTCCGGAGGAGTTGTATTGGAATCTGATAAGCAATACCATACGTCAACGGATGTAACAGCATTTCCATCTTTACCATCCTCACCATCAGCACCTGTTAATGCAAGAGAAAATGAAAAATTCTTTGTAAACTGTTTTCCATCCGCAGTAATTTCTACAGGAATACTTCCTTGCACAACATTTAATGTGCTATTAGCAGTAAACCGAATCAATGTTGTAGTTGAGTTATTATTCACAACAGATGCTGTTAAACCAGTAATACCCGTACTAACAGAAGAATTTCCAGAAACAGCAGTACTGTTGATTTTGGTTACATTTGTAGCTATTTTTGTAGCATTTTTATACGCAATAATATTCGTTTCTGCAACTCCACCAGTTGCATATTCTTGTCCAGCAGCAAAAGTATGAGATTCATTTGTTAATACGATTGTATATCCAGTTCCATCTTTACCGTCTTTACCATCAGCTCCATCCGCACCATCGCTTCCATCAGAGCCGTCAGAAACAACTGGAATAATCTGCTGATCCAACAAGTTTGTTGTTCCCCCTGCAAGATACATGGAACATCTCATTCCTTTGATATCAGCAGGTAATGTATAATCATACTGATTCTCATCAGTAGAACTTGTATAGACTTTTTCCCATGAAGTCATATCATCATTGGTACTTTTTTCTATAATAAATCTTGCATTATAATTTACTGGTGCAAAACTTCCCTGACTCGATTTTGCAATTACACGAATGGTTTTCGTATCCAATGAACCATCAGATTTCTTTGCAATAACATATGAAGACATAATCATACTATATGAAATAGAATCTGATCCATTCTTACCAGCATTTGCAAGGGAATAAGAAAATTCTTTTACAACTGTCTGTCCATCAACAACCATTTCAATTGGGATAACACCACTTTTATTTTTCAGAGAAGCAGTCGCTGAAAATGTGATTGTCACATCGGTCGAATCATTGTTCTGAACAGAAGCAGTTAAACCACTCACAATGTTTATACTTGAAGTAGAAACTGCTGAATTGTTTATTTTGGTAACTTTTGCCGGAATTATAGCCGTATTTTTCATGGCAACAATATTCGTAGAAACAGATGTTTCATATGCGTATTCTGTTCCAGCAGCAAAAGTATGAGATTCATTTGTTAAGAATATCGTATAAGCAACACCATCTTCACCATCAATTCCATCGGTACCATTTATACCATCAGATACTATAGGAATATGTTGTTGATCGATGAGTTGCGTGAAACCACCTTCTTTGTACATAGAGCATCTAACTGCCATGACATTTGAAGATGAAATAGTGTAAGTATGAGTCTCTTCATTAGCAGAAGATTCGTATTTCTTTGTCCAAGACGTTCCATTTGTAGTTTCTTCAATACGAAATCTGCAAGCACAATTAACAGCTAAATCTGAACCTGTTTGTTTCTTTCCTGTCACAACAATAGATGACGGATAAAGTTCATTGCTGCTATTTTTTGTAATAACATAGGTATCACAATTCAATGATATTGTGGTAGAACTTGGTCCTGTTACACAAATAGGAGAAGTATAATCAGAACTTCTGTCACTATAATTGATAATACTTCTTGTCCACATGTATTTATATGGATCATAATCAGGACGACTTGTATTCCATTGATTTTCAAGAGGTTCTATAGACGGAGAATCCGTAAGAGCATACTGTTCAACTACACCAGTAATACTATTTCCGTCAACACCAAATGCTCCAATAATAACCGGATCAGATTCGGTTTTAGAGCCATTTGTATAAGTTATAATTTCATAATTCCAGAGATATTTTTTATCTCTGGTCATAGTCTGTACAGTATTCGTCCAACCTTCTGTTTCTTTATTAACAATAGTTGCGGAAGTTGCTAAATATCTATGCTCAACTTTTGAAATTCCAACTCCACTAGCTCCCTGATCACCATAAACACCAATAATTTTTGGAGTGGTCTTTTCGTTTGTACCATTGGAGAAATGAGTAATTTCATAATTCCAAAGATATCTTTTAGATGGTGTCATAGTTTGAGTTGTCGGATCTTCACTCCAACCAGCAGTATCTGCTGTAATATTGGAACTAGAAGCAGAAGATAAATACATCTCTACTACATTTACAATACTTACACCATCAGAACCTTTAGATCCTGAAATACATACAGGTGCTGTTTCTGTATCTTCTCTTCCATCGCTATAGCTGGTAACAGTTTTGGACCAAAGATATTTTCCATTTACCCATCCTGGGTATGTTGTACTCCAACCATCATCTTCTCCCGGAGCAGATGTGTTAGAATCACCTAAACAATAATAGATATCTACGTTATCTACAATACCAAAACCAGTCGTGCATATTGCACTGGTAGTTTCTTCTGAACTATCACTATATCTTATTCTAGATCTTGTCCATACAAACTTACCTTTTTCCCATGTAACTGGAGTTGTTTGCCAACTACCTCCACTAAGAAATTCATATGAAGTTGATAAATATTGTTCTTCAGTTATAGATACAACACTACGGCCATCTTTACCGTCTTTACCATCGGCTCCATCTGCACCATCTCCACCATGAACTCCTATGATTATTGCATCTGTTTTTATAATAGACTCATCATCAAGAAAGATCTTCTCAAAATTCCAAAGATATTTCTCGGTTTGAGTTAATGTCGGCATCGATGTAGACCAAGAAAAACTTAATTCGTTATTAGTGATTCCTGTATTTTGAGCAGAAGCAAGATAGAAATTTTGTACATTTTGAATACTTGTACCTTTCTCTCCATCTTGACCATCCTGTCCATCATCTCCTCTAGTTCCTATCACTTTCGGAGTAGTTGCTGGCAGTTCGGTATCATCAGACAATACGGTAACGGAATAATTCCAAAGATATTTTTTATTTCCACTGAAATTAGGAATATTTGTACTCCATCCAGATGTATTATCGACAGTCACCCCTGTACTTTTTTCACTTACTAAGTAAAATTCATCAATTCGTTTAATGCTTTTTCCATCTTCTCCATCTGAACCATCGGAGCCATTTCGAATATACTGAATTGGAGTTGTCCAAGCATTAGTCTCAATAGTACATGACATTGTATTCGTGTATGCTGTTGCTGCTGTCATGTAAATTGGATCATCACTTTCCGGAATACTTCTTGACCATCCATCTGGAGTTAAACTAAGTCTATTAGAATCAAAATAATAGATAATTGGTGTCTCCCAGTCTATCTCAGTAACAGGAGTTGAAGAAGCTTTATATAAGTAAATAATTGCATTATTATAACCATTACTTCCAGAAATACCATCCGATAATTTGGCGATTGTTACCACATCGAAAATAATATCGGACTGAAGAATTTTTGCTTTAAAACTTACGCTTGCAGTGGAAGTATTAAACAATGTGCTGGTATTTCGTATTGTAAGACAATTCTCCACCCCACCAACACTTCCTATAGTAACACCATTTGTGTTTGAATTAACATCCGTCCAAGAATTATCTCCATTTAAAGAGAATTGCCATTTAGTAAAAGTGGCACCACCTTGTAATACCGGAGTTAGCACAATGCTTTCTGGAAGATAAGTTTTTCCATTAGAGGATTTAAATAATTGCGTTGGTGTATTAATATTAATCCCTAATGCATTTTTACCATTCTCTAATTTAGAAATACTGATTTTTCCATAGTTTTTCTTTGAATTTGTAGAAGACATTGTTACTATATATCCTCCTCTCTATTATTATGATCACCAAACAATAGAATGTTTGGTGATCATTCTATTTAATAATTAGTATACTAATTCCACAATTAAATTGAGCGTTGGATTGGTATCTTGTGTATCAAAGTAAATTACTTTACCAGTCTTCCAAGGCTCATCCATATTAACAGCAACATCTTCCATATCTACTCTATAGTAGTTGTATTGGAATTTTGAGTTGGTTCCTTCTGTAGCTGTCACATCTGTCCATGAAGATCCATTGTATTTCATCAGTTTGATGCTTCCATTAGTACCTCCAGATCTTTTTACAATCTTATAATAATAGTCATTAGCACTTGGATCAAGAGGATCGGTTTCACTAAATACAGTACTTTTCAGTGTATCTTCTTCTACACCATTCCTGTATATTTTTGTAAAGATTGCACCAGCAAGATCTCCAGGATTTACTAGCTGAGTTCCTAAAGAGGAGAAAGGTTCTACCTGATAAGGATCAGTCCTATCAAATACGCTGAAATATGCTGTATATTCTTTAGAGTTATGAGTAACTGTACAAGAAAATGCGGCCATAGCGTCAACCATATCTGGTGTAACAGTCAATTCGGCACTTGTTTGTTGTTCAATTACATCATATTCACCACCATCAAACTTCTTCCATACATATGTAGTCGAAGAGGGAGTAATAATAGATGCTCCATCGTACATTTGAGTTACAAGAACAATCGTTCCTTGCCCGTTAATGAATGTATCAGATCCATTCTTCGGATAAATCTGGAACAGAATAGAGTTCTGGCCATCTGTGGCTTTGGAGTTTTTAGACCACGAGAATTTTCTTACAATCGATGAACCACTAACACCACTAACAGTGAAATTGATATTAATTTCACCATTCATTTTATTATCAAGATTTGAACCAGCAGCAACTTCAAGGGTAATTACACCGTCAGCTGTGGTGGTTGCATTGGTGATTCCTTTATTTGTTATACCAGTCGGTAAAGCTTCAGGAATATTGGCAGACGCTGCAACTCTTTCTGTTCCTTTATAAGCTCTATAAGGAATTGTGATTGTTAATTTTTCTGCAACTGTATTATTAGAATTACATGCGATAAGTTCAGCTTCATTTCCGATGATTACAGAGATACCTCCCTCACCATCTTCTCCATTTTCACCTTTTTCACCATCTTTATTGATAACAACAATCTGGCTATCAATCAAATTATCAGCATCGAAACTTCCGGATTCATATGCTTCACATTTAATAGTTTTAGCTGTTGAAGAGATTTTACTTGCAAGTAGTTTATGAGCATTACTCTCAACACCAGACTGTGATCCACCTTCCGGATAAATCTGCGTATAACTTTCATCATCTGCAACTTCTGCAAGTTCATTCGATTCATAAATCTTAAACCAGCAGTTATATTGGGTTGGCCTTCCTCCGCCTACTCTTTTTGTCATTGAAAAGACAACAGAAGTTGGGTTGAGATCACCACTGCTATTTCTATTCATAACATATGTGTTTGGTTTCAACTGATAAGTTTCAGCAGGAGAACCATCCACACCGGCTTTAACTTTTGTGAACGAGAATTTCGTAACAAGAGTTTTTCCTTGGAATTCTTCTTGTCCACCTTCTCCAACGGTTTTACCGACACAAGTAAATGTGATATAACCAGAATTCAGAGAATTGTTTGAAATATTAGTAATCACATACGTTTTGTCTTGTTCGGATTGAGAAAAAGCAATTCCGCTATCAGAAGCTACAGGTGTGATGGTAAAGTATTGTGTAACTTCTTCGGTTCCTTTATAAATCCACAGTCTTGTTTCAGCACCACTATAATCCAGAGGAACGTTATCGCTATCACAAGGAATCAAATGAGAATCATTTGATAACACAACTGAAATGGAAGAACCACCAGATGCACCATCACGAACTTTATAAATCGTGATAACGTCATAAGTATCAGGATCTGATGTCAGAACTTTGATTGTAACCGAATCGTTTGTAAATACAGGATCAGACGCCTTTACTGTAAGAGTATTTGAAGTCATCGTAGCATTCGGATAATTTACAAACGTATTTGATGAGTTTTTATACTGCCATGCAGTTACAGACACGTTAGTCAGGTGAGCAGTTAATGTAATAGTATCGGCACCCATAATCTGCTGGTTAGAATTGTACAGAAAAACATTTTCACCAGTAATGGATACATACTTTACAGATCCGGGATTATCCATAAGAGTAAATGTAATTCTAGCTGAAGTTTTAAGAGTAGTTTTCGTTTTCGGTTCTGTATAACTTACATTGATAATATAAGTAAGAAGTTTAGAACTTTGACCAGCTAATCTATTAGAAGAAACTTCCAGAGATCCATTAACTACATTTTCACCAACAGAGCTACTCACTTCTTGTTCTTCATCCATTCCATACTGCTTTTTAAATTCAACAGTATATGCACTAGTTTGTAACTGTGTTCCATCAAACATTACAATCGGTTTGATAATAAGTTTATTTTCTTGTGACCATAATGGGTTGTATTGATTTGTATCAGGATTGTAAACTACAACCAAAGGCATGTTACATGTAGGTGTAACAGCAAGAGTTCCAACCTTTGTTATATTTGTAATTGCAATTTTACCATAGCTTTTCATGGTAGCCATAATTTATTTTCCTCCTTTTATAATTAAATATCTTCATTATTTAAATCAAGACTAGTAGCCATCAATGTATCTTCTATCCAAAACTGACATTCAAATTCATTGATTGTTTGAGGTTCAAGATCATTGATATCTATTTCTATAGACTTTGATTTATAATTATGTGAAGAATTCCATGCGTTATCTGCATCCACATTGTCAGAATGCCTTAACCAATGAAAATTTTCGTTACCATAGACATCCGTTACATCATCTGGACCATGTAACAATTGGACAGTTAATGTTGTTTTATAGTCAAGCGCATATGCATGAATACCGCCAGAAGAATTTATCAAAACTCTATAGGCTTTTGATTGTTCTATTTTATTATTTAAATCATTCGCTGAGCTTTGCATTTGCTCGATGACGGATGTTATTTCTTGTTTTAGTTTCTCAGAACTCCAAGTACTATCTTTCCCGTCTACATTATCATTAATATTCACTGTGTTCCCTAGGTTGGCAGAACCAACAGAAACTTCTTTAAATTCACCTGTCGTTTCATCTCTTACTTTGATTTTAGAGTTTGAAACCTTAATAGGTATCACATATATCCCCCTCCTTTTTTGAAAGATTTGGGTACAATTTAATATATTGTTTGGTGTATAGAGTATGCATAGACTAATCTGAAAAGACGAAATAACAACATGGAATCTAACATTTATATAATCAAATAACAAAAAGAAATGAAAGGAGAATTATCTTCATATGATGACCAATACAGAAACAAAAAAAGTGAAAATTATTCCCAAACAGCCAAGATTCATCTCAGATATATTACATTTACCGGCAAGAATTGATGAAGAAATGCAACTTGAACTCAATGTTCGTGAAATTATTCGTTGTATGCAATTTGCAGATGTTTATGATGAAGAAGATACCTTGTTGACACCTGAGAATTTTGCTGATGTTGTAGAATCGTCCGAAGATGATGAAGAAGTTACAGAACCTGATCAGGAAGAAAATGATGATGAAGAAATTGAACCTTAATTATTTTAATACCAGTAAGGTTTTGATGAACCTTACTGGTATATTTTATATATCTGACATATCATTAATATATAGTTTTGGAGGTTTTCTTATGAGGATGACTTTTAATCAATATATACAAAACCCTATGGGAATAGCTAACTCTGTTATTTCGAATAGAGAAATGTATCGTCAATTATATACAAAAAAATTGGATGCTATAATGGTCCGTGAAGTTGGTCATACTAACCGTATGGAAACACATATGTATAAAGATGGAAAAAGATATATCGCTTATTTAAAAATACCATCAGAAACTGTACCTAATTTCTTTTATGACGTATTAATAGAATTTACAGAACCAAAAACAGATGATAAAAATGTAAAAAAGAAATTAGTCGGAAATAATCTGGAAGATTATTATGTGAGATTCTATTCTAATGATCCTTCTTTTGTTTTTACATTTACTCATGCATTTGTCAAAAATGATATGTTTTTTAAAGAATTTTCTAATAAAATGAGTAAACGGGCATTAAAAGAAAAAGCAGAACAAAAAAATCCAAAAGATTTGGTAGGATATGTAAAATCTATTTATTTTGCATATTTATTGATGAAACGAAAAGGTTTATTTAATAAATTAAAATATCTTGAAACTTATAACAAGACTTCTCTTGATAATCAAGTAATGGAAGCGGATAAGAAAATAGATGCGAGAATCAAAGCAGGAGAAGAAATATCAAAGAAAAATAGAAGAGAAAAAGCCCAAAATGAAAGAAATAGGAAAGATCATTTAGAAAAGGAAATACCGTTAGGTGGTAATATAAGAAAAACAGGTTTTGTTAATAAAGCTAAATCTTCTATTAGAAGTTCAAATTCTAATAAAACGAAATTTAGTAAGAAAATCACTGCGAAAAACAAATAAATAAAAGGAGTGATGTATTTCTATGGCTTATGAATATGAAAAAAATGAATGGGAAAGCTATAATGAAAATTATCCTTTAGATAAACAACCAGACTCGTTAATCACAAAAACAAAATTGGATCGGATGGAAGCTGGTATAGAAAGAAGTAGCATGTCTATCGATACAGGTAATATTGGATTTTCTAACGATGAAAATCCATCTGTATCTGTAACTGTAGATGAAATAGAACATACGAGAAAAATAAACATACTATTTCCGAAACAAAAAGAAGTAGAAAGTGGAGCATCTATTGATGATAGCACTTTTAATAAAAATACAACTTGGAGTTCTCAAAAAATAAATACTCTCGTAAATGAAATAAATCAAAAAATAGATGATTTATCTTACGAACCAATCACTATCCAGTCTTTTACAAACAATGTAGGAACTGTTGAAAAAGGGAATACTGTAAATTCAATCACATTTAATTGGACTACGAATAAAGTTCCACAAGAGTTAACTTTAAATGGTATTCCTTTGGATGTGGTTCTTCATTCAACAACAATTACCGATATTATAACATCAAACACTAGTTATATATTACGTGCTGTTGATGAAAAACAAGCAACATCAACCAAAACATCGACTATTTCGTTTGTGAACGGTGTATATTATGGAAAAGCAGAACTTATCGAATTGAAAGATATGACATCTGCATTTATTCGATCTTTACAAAAAAGATTAAGTTCATCTGCAAAATTCACATTTACAGTAAATGCAGGAGAGGATGAACATATTTATTTTTCTTGTCCAGTAGCTTATTCGCAACCATCTTTTTATGTTGGAGGATTTGAAGGCGGATTCAAGTTATTAGGAGAATTCAATTTCACAAATCAATATAATTATTCAGAAAGATACAATATATATGTTTCCGAACAACCAAATCTCGGAGATACAACAGTGGAATGTAAATAGGAGGTTACTCTATGCCTGTATTTATCATAGATAAACTAAAACCAAAAAATAACGGTGTATTTAAATTAATGGATACGTTGGATATCAACCATAAAGGTTATGAACTAGAAGATTGGCTAGATGCTCTTGAAAATAAATTAAATGAATTCGTAGAGCAAAATCCGGGCAGTGGAAAACTGGTTGAAATGGAAAACCAAAATGGTCATATTATGTGGAAATACACCGATGAAGATGAAGACGCTTGGAGAGAATTGATCGATCTAAGTAATATTGGTGGTGGAGTATCATCAAGTGAAATATATGTGGGTCCTACAGAACCAGAAGATCAATCTATCAAAATGTGGGTAGATACTTCCGATGATGAAGAAGACGAAGGTTTTATAGAAATTCCAACTAAAGTTTCCGAACTTGAAAATGATATGGAGTTTATCAGATTAGAAGAATTGAAATCGAAATTGAAAATTGTGAAATCTGATAATAAAATCATATTAATGTATGATAATGTTGCTATGTCAGAAGTAGAATTATAATAGGAGATAAAATATGATTAGTAAATTAGAAATCAATTGGGTGAAAGGAATGATCACTACCGGATTGGCATATTTAATAGCGTTTGGTATTATCCATAAAGAATGGCGTGTTCGTTCTTTTTTAATTGGAGCTGGAATTTTTATTGTTGTAACTTTATTGGTTCAGCTAATTTATAAGCTATTTCTTATATATTTATATAAAAAGAGAAAGGATGATAACGATGGCGTATAAATATACAAAACAGGTTTGGAAGAATTACAATAATGCATTAGAAGCTTCTGATCAACCTCAAGCTATTATTACAAAACAAAGATTAGATCATATGGAGGAAGGTATCCAGTATAATTCCATGGAACTTGTGGCTATATGTAAATCGGATACTGTTCCTGGAGCTTCTTTCAATGTAGATACAGTTAATAAAAGAAAAGTATTAAATATTACATTTCCTATTTTGAAACTAGAACCTCCGACAAGAACAACATACGGTGGAGTAATGGCAAAAGAGAGAGATTATGAAGATATGGAGACAGCTATTGGAGTTGATGGTAGATTATATACCGGAGTTCTTCGATCTCCAAATGGTTCTAGATTTAAAATTGTCGTTGATGACAATGGAAACCTTAGTACAGAAAAGGTTATATAACAATATACTCATATATGGCTTTAATCGACCATATATGAGTATTTTATTCTATGAATATTTTTTTAAAAAAATTTTTAACCTGACATTATAATAATAAACTTTGGAGGGTTAAAAAATGAAAAATATTATATTCGAAAAACTTAAAAAGATTGTACAAGAATTAGAATCCTATTCCGAAAATTTTTTTAATAGAGACCCCGTTGATTTGGAAAGTTTATATGTTCCTATTTCTAATTGTATGGATAGATATAAAGAAGTAAAGAAATTAGCAATGAAGAATGATTTAGTTTCTGATGATGAATATATAGATTTGAAAAGACAATACGAAAATGCCATGCATAATTTATACATAAGAGTATTGATCGTTATAAATACAGATTAATTTATTAGAGGATGTATCAGTTGGATACATCCTCTATTTTATTTTTTGTAATTATTAGATATTACCGTTGTATATTATAAATATGATAATGGATAAAGAATAACCTGAATCTATTATCAAAAAAATAAAAAGAAAGGAGCTATACATATGTTTATAGCGCACAACGCTGCATATTTTAACAAAGGAGTATCTCGTCAAAAGAATTATGTTAAAAAGATGGAAGAAATCATTGATGAATTAACCAACATGGCTACAACTAAATCTGATTATGCTGTTTCTGAAAAAGAAGCAGAAAAATTAATCATCGAAGAAGATGAACTTTTCGATAAGTTTCAAGATCTTTATAGTTCTTGGAGAGATAATGCAAGAAGCGAATCTTCTATAGAAGAGATCATGTACGTTGGTATGATCATTGATACATATTCATCTCTTTATACTACATTCGAAGAAAAGATGGCTCCGAAGGTAGAGAATATTTAAGTGTTGTAATAATGGGTAGATGTGTGCGTAAACGAACAAAAGAAAAAATGGAAAATATTTATAAAAATAAAATAGAATTTTTAAACTCTAAGTTAGAAGAAATGGTAGAATTAACCAATACAAACATGTTTGTATTGGACATTGCAATTATTAATTTATTATACGATCTCAAGGCCAAAGTACTTGAGGAGTATGATAATGCAAGTGAAGAGATTCATAATATGATCACTACAAAAAGTGAACATGAAGTAATCAATTCACTTCTCAATAATATGAAAAATAATATTAACAAAAATAACAAAACGTTTTATTCATCATTAATAAAAAGACAAGATCTATTAATAGATCTGTTAAAAAATGGCTTCGAAGTTCCAAAACCTTTGTTTAGAAGAGTCTTGGAAAAAGCTATGGATTATATTTAAATCTTATAAGAAACACTGGTATGTAAGCGCTTACATACCAGTGTTTTATTTTTTATATTTTCATGATATTTGTAAAATTCACATTTGCATTATTCATTGTAATAATATTAACTGATTCTGTTGGGAAATTTGTCAGGTTATCATTAATGACTGTAGTATAATCGATGAATTCAACTAACCACTTTGGAACTTGAACGTCTGTTGGTACAGCTATAGAAGTTATTACTTTTTTTACTTTTGTTCCATACTGTGTTGAAGTTCCAAAGAATGAATGGTCTGGATCTTTGAATAATTCAACAAATCTCTCATATACATCCGGAAAACTATCTTTTATTTTTTCTATATTTTCCGGAGTTATTATGACTTTTGCTATATCAACTGTATTTCTAGCTTCCAAATCAATAGCTTCTAATTCTTCTCCACGAACCATATTCCATACAAGAGCTGCTTTTATTCCTTGTATTCTCATTGGATCATCATAACTATCCAATGCTTTTATTGTCGCTGGTTTATAATAATCCTTTTTACCGGAATGAAGATTCTCTTGTATTTGCTTTTCCAATATCGCCAATCTTTTTATAATTTTAATCTGATCAATCTCATCACTCATTAAAATCTCTTCTTCCAAAATTTTCTGTAATTCCTCTTTCACCTTATCATTCAATGTTGATTTGTTAATTGGTAATCCTTTGATGTCCATCTTACCATCACCATTATTGATAAGATGACCTTCCTGTAGTTCCTGAATTGTTGCATAATTCTTTTTATTCATTGTCAGAAGAGTAGTTCCAAATGTAAATTCATTTTTCATAATAATCAAACATTTCTTACCTTCTGCATATGAATGATTACTTTTTGTATAAGAAAGCATATATTCATTAATAAGCTGACTACAAAGATAAGCTATAATATTTAATATCGAGAATTTCAACTGTTTATTTACCATATATGTGATAACTTTATTCTTTTTCGGAACTTCAACAATTTCATCTTTTATAAAATCGAAATCCAATTCCGTTTCTTCTATTTCTTTTTTCCATTTTGTATTGTACATGTATTCTACAATTTCTTCTGTCTGTTTTTTATTTATATTCAGAGAAACACCTTGTAATTTATTTAATACAAAATGATACCATGCATCAAAAGACACAATTGCACTATCTGTATCTGATATAATTGCTACATTTTTTATCATGTGAGCATTTCTTTCAATACGATCAATAATTTGATGATTATAGAAAACATATTCTTTCACCAATTCTAACAAAGATTCCAATTCGACAGATATTTCTTCTGGGACCATATTCGGATCAAGATATGGTTGTTTCATTTTCTTCATAATATAAATCAAAGATTTTGTCATTGATTTATTGTCAAAGAAATCATACAGATTATTCTTATAATAAACACGATTGATATCTTCTTGAGTTAAATGACTAACAGCATACCATATAATTTCTAGATCTCTTTCAGATGGAATCCATTTAATAATTCCTCTATGATAATCTCCAATAGTTAATACTAATTTCGCAAAACACTCTTCCGGTTTTATATCACGATCCAATATCAATCTATCATCAAACTGTCTAGATGGTTTTTCATTTCTTACATTGTTGATAAATACTAATACTTCATCAAGAGATGCAAATTTCACATTGTTTGATAAAAACATTTCGAAAAACATGGTTGCTGAAGATATTAGAGATCTTCCTTGTGCAGTGATTGAAGCTGCAACATCGATATTATATAATGCACTTGATGCCGCACTAAGAATCCCATATATAGCATTACAATCCACTTTATCGAGAGACTGAAGTAGATTATATTTCTCGTATAATTCCGATCCTTTTGGGTATTTAAACATCTCATCTTTATGAATTCCACGGTTATTCATAAACATGGCAATCATGTCTATCAGAGGATTCTCTGTTTCCGCATGTTTCTTAAATAATACTCCGTATGCGGTCATAATTGGTTCTTTCTTTAAAATCCAATTCGTTAATTTTAATAAATTCGTATCTTGTTTCGCTTTTGTATAACTATTATTCAAATGAGCTGGAACTTCTTTATATCTCTTTTTAACGGAATAATCCAACACTTTTCCTATATATTCTTTATTTAAACCCGGATATATTAATTTCAGTATATCCGTCATATCATTTTTGTATAAATCAATGATATTTTTCTTTTCGCTTACTACCATATGGCCTAAATCCTCCTGATAAGCTTTTTATTTATAAGTTTCATGATCAATTCTTTTTAAATATTGACGTATTAGATTAACATATAGATAAAAATCATGATTAAATTATTAAAGGAGGATTTAATAATGGCATTATTTGGATCTGGAAAGATTGAACCGACCATAGAAAATTCTATTAAGAATAAAGAAGAGTTCGAACAGCTCATGATTGCTTGTGAACTCGCAGAAATGGACAAAGAAACTCTTCAGGAATTCTGTGGAGAAGATGGTCTTGGTGAACACCTTGTTACTGAAGGTAAACTTAAGAACAGAACTCTTGTAAGGCTGTCTAAGAAAGATGACCTTGCTCGTCGTAAGAAAATGGCTTGCTATCAGCTTGCTAAAGAACATGGAGATCCAGCTTGGAAAAAGTTCATCGCATTTAGACAAAAAGCTCAGGTTGAAGAAGAAAAAATGTTCAAGAAATATGCAGCTAAGGCTGATAAGCTTGCTAAAGAAGGACAGAAGAATTGGCTCCATGGTGGAGATGGAAAGACTGGTCTCCTGAAGAAGTTTGGAGCTTCTGACAGGTAACTTCTGCTAACGCAGTTGTTATATATCATACCCATTTGACATAATAATTCCCTGTAAAGATATCCGTTACCGAAATGAGTAGGTAACGGGTATTTTTCTGTTTAATTGTATATTATCTCATTGGAATAAGATTTTAATGATACAAAAACTTATCATTAAATAAATGGGAGGTAAGAATTATGTTAAGTGCAACAGAATTGTTATTAAACAACTTGGATAATTATGGTATATATAAAGATTTGGTATTAAATGGATATATGACCGTATTTACCAAAGATATTAATAAAGAAAACCATACTGATCATTTCAGATGGTTATTAAATATCTTTCGTGATGGAATCGAGCAGGAATTTGTTCATTCGATGAAAGTAAATGTTGTATTCGAAGATAACGAGGAAATTGTGTTATCCATATTCGAGTACTTTGCAAATATCATCTTTTGGAAAGCACCACTTGCAACTGATACCAAATTAACATCCAGATTTTTCTTTTGGGTTGAGAATTTTACGGCAGATGATATTAAAGAATATATCGATGATAATTTCTTGGATATTCATAGAACAGATTGTGATAATAAGACCTTAAATATTATTATTGATGATACTCTTGAATTGTTTAAAGCAAATGATGAGTTTGCTCTTTATTATTTCAATACAATCAATAATGAAGATACACTGAAATTAATGAATAATGATCAAACGTTTTATGATTGTCTCCACACAGATTTTTCTCATGTTCCATTAGAAGATGTAAAGAATCTTGGAAATAAAATAACAGATAAAGCTATTCAGCGAATTATCGAATCTGATCATAGTTTAGCAGATGCATTTTGTGCAAAAGAAGGAATTAACCGGAAACAGTTTAGAGAGTATATGATAAATATCGGTGTAATAGTTGATGGTAATGGTGGTATATTACCAAATATTATCAATTCTTCTATTGCAAATAATGGTGTTCGAGAAATAAAAGATGCGTTTGAAGATTCTCATAAAGGTCGTCTGGCGTTAATTATCAGTAAAGGAAACGTTGGACCTTCTGGAGCTTTTGCTCGAATCTTATCTTTGAATAATAGAGATACGTTTTTAAATCCAGACCCAAATTATTCTTGTAGAACCAAGAATTTGGTTTCTGTATATATTAAGAATGAAACAATTCTCAATCTTTATAAAGGAAGATACTATCGTTTTACTGAAAACGGTATGGAATATAAATTATCTTCCAATCCAGTTAGAACAGATCGTCATCTTATAGGGAAAACCTTATTGTTCAGAAGTCCAATGACATGTGAGTCAAAAATATTTGGTCGTGGAGTATGTAGAAAGTGTTATGGTGATCTTTATTATACCAACTATGACATCAATATTGGGCAGATGGCTTCTGAGTTGTTATCTTCAAGACTTACACAGAAACAGTTATCAGCAAAACATTTATTGGAATCTGATATCGTAAAACCAGTTTTACAAGATATCTTTTATCAATATTTCTGGTTAGATTCTAATATCATTAAAATTAAAGATACACTTGTGAATACAGATAAGTTATTTATAGTGATAGATCCAGAATCCATATATATGGAAGATGATAATGATAATTTCACTTACAATAACTATTGTACTGCATTCACAATTCAGTTAGAAGATGGATCTAAACATAAGATCTCATTACAGACTGAGGAGAATTTGTATTTCTCGAATGAATTGTTGTCCAAATTAGATGATAAGCATCTTGTTGATGAAACGTATTATATTAGTTTCTCTGAATTATTGGATGAGAATTTATTCCTGATCAATATGGATAATAATGAATTATCTAAAACACTGACAGGTGTAAAGACTTTATTAAATAAGGATGAATCTATAAAAGATTTGACTAAAGAAGAACTTATTGAGAAATTAACAAATATTGTTATCGAAGGTGGAATTAAGATTGATGCAATTCATTTGGAAGTGATTCTGTCAAATCAGATTCGTAAATTTATAGAAGAGAAAGAGGATATTTTGGATACACCTGATTGGGGAATTCCAAACGAAAAATATACTCTTATCACATTAAACAAAGCGCTGTATGCTAATCCAAGTGTTACGGTTGCTTTGCAGTACCAGTCTTTCAAAAGAAATATTATTGATCCATTAACTTACAAGAAAACTGCACCATCGTCTATGGATTTGGTATTTATGGAAAAACCTCAAGAGTATACAAAGATGAGACCAAAAAGTCGCTCCAGTATAAAATCAGACAGAGAAGAAATTTATCGTCCAATCACATATGCATATGATGAAAATGAAATGGATGATAAAATTACTAAGTAACAACTTAAAAATATGTAGTATAAATAGTGGAGTGTATTGTATACACTCCACTATTTATTTTTTGCAAAAATAAGAATTAATAAATACATATTATCATAGTGATACATAAAAATATATTAAATACGGGAGGAAACAATTATGACGAAAAAGTACTTTGAGAAGATCACCAAGAAACTAGGAAAATACGAATGGGAGGATATATCAGAAGATTGTGAATTATCTGAAGATTTCATAAGAGAGTTTCAGGATAAAGTAGATTGGAAACGGATATCTGAACATCAAAAATTATCTGAATCTTTTATTAGAGAGTTTCAGGATAAAGTAGATTGGAAATACATATCCATCAATCAAACTTTGTCTGAATCTTTCATAAGAGAGTTTCAGGATAAAGTAGATTGGGATTATATATCCATATATCAGAAATTATCTGAAGATTTTATTAGAGAGTTTCATGATAAAGTGAATTGGAGATATATATCTGTATATCAGAAATTACCAGAAGATTTCATAAGAGAATTTCAAGATAAAGTTAATTGGGATTTGATATCTGAATATCAAGAATCATAAAATGAAACTATCAGAAATTTTATCGAAGAATATTCAAAAGACGACAAAATTTATTTATGACAGGCAAATAATTAATAAATATAATATAAAGAAAGGATAGAATTATGAAAGAGGAATATACAGAAATTCTTGTGAACACTGTAGATTGGAATAAAGTATCCAAATATCAGAAATTATCTGAAGATTTTATTAGAGAGTTTCATGATAAAGTGAATTGGAGATATATATCTGTATATCAGAAATTACCAGAAGATTTCATAAGAGAATTTCAAGATAAAGTTAATTGGGTTTTCATATCCATGTATCAGAAATTATCTGAAGATTTCATTCGAGAATTTCAGGATAGAGTTGATTGGGAATGCATATCTAGATATCAGGAATTATCCGAAGACTTTATTCGGGAATTTAAAGATAAAGTTAATTGGCTTTTCATATCCATGTATCAGAAATTATCTGAAGATTTCATTCGAGAATTCCGGGATAGAGTCGATTGGGATTATATATCCAAATATCAGAAATTATCAGAAGATTTTATAAGAGAATTTCAGGATAGAGTTGATTGGGAATGCATATCTAGATATCAGGAATTATCCGAAGACTTTATTCGGGAATTTCAAGATAAAGTTAATTGGGTTTTCATATCTGGATATCAAAGATTATCTGAAGATTTTATAAGAGAATTTAAAGATAAAGTTGATTGGGATTATATATCCAGATATCAGAAATTATCTGAAGATTTTATAAGAGAGTTTCAAGATAAAGTTGATTGGATAATCATTTGTATATTTTGTACTTTATCTGAAGATTTCATTCGAGAATTTCAGGATAGAGTTTATTGGAATTATATATCTCAATATCAAACTTTATCTGAAGATTTCATAAGAGAATTTCAAGATAAAGTCGATTGGGATTTCATACTCATGTATCAAAGTTTATCTGAGGATTTTAAAAATGAATTTAAAGATAAATTAAATTTAGAGTCATAATAAAGAAAGAGGTGTACAAAAGATGAAAAAAATGAAATGGTTATTATTTAGTATAACGTCGCTGTTATTCGCAGCACTTATATGCGTGAAAATTTCATGGGAAATTGATATGAAGTATTGGATGCCAATGCTTCTTGTTTTTCTGATGTTTGGAAATGTATCATTTAATCAATTTCTCGAATCATAGCACATGAATAAACAAGGGTTGGTTTCGCAACCCTTGTTTATTTTTTGTCTCTTTCTCATAAGTTGAACATTTAGATAAGTGTATAACTATGAGAAAGGAGGAATTCAGGTTTCATGATTGTAAATCAGCAAAAAATCAATGCATATTATCACATGTCTACTTCTAATCAAAGTTTTCTTAATATGCATTACTATCTGAAACAGAAAGGAATTCAAAATAATAAATTCTTTTTGGTTATATATGACCCTGATCTCATTGGTGTAAACCCAAGAGATCCAAATCTTAATACAATCATGAAGAAGAAGATTCTTCGAGAGTGTATTGTTAATTTTTGGTATTTTATCCGAGAAGTTGTCCGTATACCAGATCAAGGTGGACAAGTTGGTGGTGGTAAAAGATATAATCTTCATCGTGGAAATTTAGCAATGAATTTTGGTTTCTTAATGAACTGGAATATGTTTGTTGAGTTCCCCCGACAGCATGGCAAAACAATTAGTGCAATATGCTGGTATTTATGGGTATTTAACTTTGGAACTACCAACTCGGAAATGATGTTCATGAACAAAAAACATGACGATAGTAAGATGAATCTTCGTCGTCTAAAAGATATTCGTGATGCATTACCATCATATTTACAAATGAAAGAAATGATGGGACCAGATGGTAAAATTAGAAAAGCATCCAATAATGTGGAAAGTACAACTAATATCATAAATGCGAATAAAATAACTACAAAAGCTGGTGCTAGAAATGCGGCATCTGCTAATAGTGTTGGTCGTGGTTGTACCATGCCAATACATTGGTATGATGAGTATGCATTCATTCTATATAATAATATTATTTATTCTGCCGCTACACCTGCATTTAAAACAGCCGCAGATAACGCTAAGAGAAATGGTGCTCCTTATGGTATTCTTATTACTACAACACCTGGAGATTGTACAACTGATGAAGGAGAAGATGCTAGATTAACTAAAGATTTAGCAACACCATTTAATGAAGCATTTTATGATTATAATTACGAGCAATTACAGAATGTGAAGAACAGTAATAATTCTTCTACATTCTTTTATATTCGTTATACTTATCAGCAACTAGGATCCGGAGAACAGTACTTCAAAGAAATGGTACTCGATTTGAAAAAAGATTGGGTTGCCATTCGTCGTGAGGTTCTGTTGGAATGGTCCAAATCATCATCTAATTCTCCATTTAGACAACAAGATTTGGATGAAGTAGAAAGATTAATTATGAATGAACCCATACAGCAAATTCCGTTGTGTAATGGTTTATATTTCTTAAATCTTTATAAACGTATGGATGTCACCATGAGCCGTCGTTATCCTCCAATTATAGGTGTCGACGTTTCTGGTGGTTATCAACAAGATAGTTCTGCTATCACAATTATAGACAGTAGAACAACAGAAGTAGTTGCAGATTTGAACTGTAATTATATATCGACAAACGATTTAGCTAAAGTAATATATGAGCTAGTAATGAAGTACATGCCAAATGCTATAGTTAATATAGAAAGAACTGGAGTAGCTTATCAGCAATCTCAGCATACTAAGCAATTAGTGTGTTTCCTGGCGTTAATTGCTATGATTTTGGGTCAAGAACTCTATTCACCACAACGTAGATGGCAACATCAAGCGTGATGGTTGCGAAAGCAGAAAAAAGTAATAGAGATGATAGCAAGGTGAAATAAAAGCCATATGACGTAAATGGTCCTAAACTATCGTTAACAAGCCCATGTATAGCAGCGAACTATTCTATTTATTATTTATTTATATAGGATAGACGTTCAACGATCAGCTCTTGACGAGAGCGGCGAAAGCCTTAATGTAGAACCTCAAGCGTATAGTGATTAATGTAACTATATAGGAGGAAGAAAAATACCACCCCTTTATTTTTTGAAGGGTGTACACATGATCTACGCACGTTCTGTAATGGAAGTGACTAGGAATTGACCTAGCATTATAGAGTTGCGTCTATAATGAAATAATCGGGTTTTGGAGGATCAGTACTTTCAATGCTAGTGAAATCCAAGATAAAACGTAATCTTTATTTTGAAATTAAAGATAGAGTAACAGAAGAAAGATTTAATGGTGTTAAAGTCATTAGAAAAACACAGAAAACAAAAGTATTTGGTCTGGATGAAACAAAACAGACTCGTGATCTGTTAATGGAGATATTAAGAGATCGTATGGATAACCATAAAGCAAAATTCATTTCTCCTATAATATTCAATGAGTTAACAACTCTTGAAGTTAAGAAAAATGGAAGAATTGAACATTCAGCAAATGCACATGATGACCAGATATTCTCTTATCTTATGGCTCTCTATGTTTGGTATGAGGGTAAAGATCTTATGGAGAATTTTGGTCTTGATAAAGGCACAATATACACTGATAGTAATGATGAAACATATCTTGGTCTCGAAGAAACATATAAAGATATTGTAGAGGAATTAGATGTTGAAGAAGATGAAGAGCTTTCTAGTGCTTTGGATTATATCCGAAATTCTTCTACTATTTCTTATAAAGATTGGCAAGATCAAGAATTCATAAAAGATCAAGAAGCTTTACAACAACTTTTAAGAGATAAGAGAGCTAGACAAGCTTGGGCTAAAAAGAATCATACAGATTTAGAGTCTCTTAATCAGGAACATACTTGGACTACATTACCAAATGAAATATTTGTTATAGATGATTTTGATGAAAGTATTGATCGTCGTTCAGAGTTGCAAAAAGCTTTTGATAGTACTACTGATCTAAGATAAATACTATAATCACACTTCTCTATTTTTGAGAAGTGTGATTATTTCATTTTTATGGAGCACTTTACAATATAATAATCTATACGAACTAAGAAAGGAGTAAAATTAACATGGCTTTTTTATCAAACAACACAGAATACAGTGTTGTGACCAATGCAGAAGTATCAGATGTTATCGCACATTTTTCAGATGAAATGATTATGGATATACTTGATAAAAATATGCTTTATAATCGTATTTCTTCTACACCGAAAGCAAATCTTGTATATTCTTTGGAAGAAGATTTTAAAAAATGTTTAGAGTTATATCCTGCTTATAATAAAGAAATATTAGATAAAAGATTTGAAATTTATTCTTTAATCATTCAAAGAATTTCTCAGTATTATGGAATTCGATGTAAGGAAACATCAAATCAAAATGATATTCATGCGCAAGCATTCTTTTTATATTCTTTATTAGTATCAGATTTTATGCAAAATGTAGTAAACTTTTTTGCAAATTATATTAATCATGAAAAGAATTCTATCTATGAATTAATGGATGGCAGATTAATTACAAAAGGGAAAGACTTTAATGTTTCTTATAGTAAAAAGATTTATAATGGAGCAAATAGTAAATTAGTTACTATCCATGCTAATCTTGACTATGTAGTTGACAATATCTGTGGTTTTGATATTGACTTTGAAACTTTTATTCGAAATGTATATGTAAATAATACACAGATTTCAAATTATCTAAGCATGGTTGTTACAGAAGATAGTGGAGACCTGTTCCAAAAACACATTGTTCCTTTTGTTATGGAGAATAAGGCGATTATTCTTACATATATAAAACTTTCACTGCAAAATATTGCAACTTCAGAGATTCAAAACTATTTAAAAAATGAATAATATCAAGGAGGAGTTATTATGCCAACAATGGACGAAAAGTATTCAAACTTATTAAAGGCTTCTGAGATCTTAACTGATGCAGAAGAACTTACAGACGATACGGTCGATGAGATTTCTAAATGTATGGATGAGATTGGAGAAGAGACAGGAGAAAACCCATCAAAACTTGCTGATTATATTCCAACAGAAGAAGATCTGAATATGGAAAAAATCCCACAGCAAATTGATGTAAATATTGATCCTGTTACTGGAAAAATCAATAATGTGATAGCTCCAGAAATTTATAAAGATCATAAGCTTACTCTGGATGAATTACTAGAGATGGATTTCGATAAAGTCCGTACAGAGCTTGATATAACTGAAGATTCTGTTAAAGATTCTCTTGGCGTTGTTTTCCCTAATTTTAAAGAAGAAGATGTTCCTGTATTTTTAAATGCATTAAATAAGTACCGAAAGGGAGAAAAAGTAAGCTATTTCAATCTTCTTCCAGAATCTATGAAAAACGGAATTGATGCTATCATTGGCCGATCCCAAATTGGTTATGCATCACAAAGAGAAGCAAGAAATTATGTAATCGAAGGTTTATTTGAACAAATTATCCAAGATAATTATTCAAATAAAATTGTTACGGATCTTAATCAGAGTTTAGAAGAATCTTATAAGCAACTTTATGAAGATACTAAAGGAGATTTTTCTAAATATAATAACAATCAGAGATATATTTATGAGACTTATCTCTTAGAATATGCAAATAAAATTCAGGAAGAAGATCCAGAAAAAGCGGACCTTTGTAGAAGGATACATAATAAGTTTATAGAGTCTTATACATATGAAGATATGTATAGTCTTTATAAGAATACGGGAAAATTACGTGTGAAGAAAATTGAAATTGAAAAATTTGAGAAAACTTGCTTATCTTGGTTATATAAATATTCAAATCATAAGATGGTTATTAATAACCTGTCAGACACTTTCCCGGTTCTTAAATCAGAACTTGCCGAGTTTAGATTTAGTGATGACACAATAAAGAAATTTATTGTGATATTTACAAAATATTCTATGAATATGTCTCCAGATAATGTAGATGAGCATGTATATATGTATTACTTTATCAAAAATATCCTGAGTCTGAAATATTACAATAAAGATGATGAGGAGGAAATTAAGTTCTATGATAAAGTAAGACAGAATCTCATCAAATTTTTAGAACTGATCGAAGAGAAAGATCAAAAAGGAGCGAATTGATATGCCAGATTTCAATATATCCGGAACAATTACTTTAGATAAAAAATCAGAAGAAGATATTAAAGACATAGTAAGAAAAGAAGTTCTTGATAAAATACTCGTTAATAAAGAAATAAGCTCTGATGAGATTGTTCAAATTTTGAACTCTTATAATTGGAATACTTTCTATTACATTTTAAAAGAAATGATGCCATCTGTGATGGATGCGATAAACAGAGATGAAGAGAAAAATGCAATTGTGTTTGATGCTGAACGAAAAATAGCAAATAAATTAAAATTAATAAATCAGATATTTGAATTAATGTAATCAATAAGGAGACATTTAAAATGGTAAATGATAATAAATATGAGATTAAACCATTACAAGGAATTATATTAAAAATAATAAGAAAAGATAAATGGGTGTCTTATGTTTTGATGGAAAATCAATTAGTGAGTATTTTATATCTGGATGAAAATACAGGAAAAGCTGATGTATATAAAGGACGAATTATTCGCATAACAACATCAAATGTAAGAACTTTCGATAATCAATATAAAGATAAAGGATATAAGACATTACTATTAGATATTTCAATTCCACATGTATCTAAAACGAAAAAATTATATTTGGAAAACATTTTAGATGTACATGAAATTGATTGGGAATATCCAGATATATCAAAAGCTGTTATAGATGGACCTTTTGTTGATTGGGAGTCTTCTGTTCATGATGCAGAAGCACCAACTCATTCATATGAAATAACAATAGTAAACAGTTAGTTTATTTTTTAGGTGTATGTGGTAAATATCCACATACACCTAATTTTTATATCCACAACATTCTTATAATATATGATAAGAAAGGAATGGTCTTTATATGGCTGATTTTAAAGTGCCTTTTTTAAAGAAAAAAGAAAATACCGTCTTTTATAATGGTGATGGTGAATTTGTTTTTATTGTACCGGAATTATATTTCGATAAAGGAAGAAAATGTGCTGTAGTTGAAGGCGAATTTGTAAATCTTCTCGGAATTGTAGATTACACTATTCTTAAAGATAATGAAACAGATTTATCCAAAAGATTAAAACAGTTCTTTTTTCCAACACGATTTTATACAAAACCTGGACGTATAAAAAAAGTAAAAGGGTTGGATATTAATGGCTCAGCTGGAGATTATCGTTTATTATATTATAAAGATAATAATACTGATGAAATTGTATCTAATGTAAAAGTACCAGAAAACATCGAAAATGTGGAGATATTAAATAATCTTTTTATAAAAACAGGTCATATTAATAAAAGTATTCCATATGATAAACTCCAGGATTATTTTTTTGAATCTATCAGACTTAATGGAGGATCGTACAAAATTTCCGCACAATTGTTTGGAATTGTAATATCTGAGTTATGTAGAGATCCGAATAATATGAATAATCCATTTCGATTATCAAATGCCATTAAAAAAGATATGAGGAGTTATAAGCCAATTTCTGTAAAAGAAGTACCGAAATATATTTCTCCATATCAATCATTGATTAGTGAAAATTGGGATGATGCTGTAATTGGCGCTATTATGAACGATAATCACATCAAATCTCCTATGGAAAAAATTATGAAAGATTGATACTTGGATTATCCTAATAGAACGTCTTTTGATAACATTATAATAAATTACATTCTATCAGGGATGTATAAACCAAAAATCTATTAAAGGAGGAATTAAATAAATGAGACCTGGTACAATATTTAACTGGATTGATCAGAGTGGCATTTCTAGAGCTATTACCAAAACACCGGTTATGCCTCTTATGCTGACTGCATTCTCTTCAGATAAAGGTCCTGAGGATATCCAGATTGTTTCTGGTGAAGATTTTTATAGACTTTATGGTTATGATATCTCATTTACAAGACATGGACAGCCTCTTCTGCAAGCTGCTAATATTATCGATAATGGTGGCGAACTGATGTGTAAACGTGTTGTTGCTCCCGATGCAACACTTGCAAACGCCGGAGTTATTGCAAAAGTAACTGCAAAATCCGTTCAAAAAGTTAATGCAGATGGTGAGCTGTTATATAAGAATCCTTCTACTCAAGAAGAAACAACAGAGGAAGATGGAAATGATCCGATTATGATCAATGCTGCTGAAATTTCTTATGAAGTTCAGACAGTTGCAAACGTTAAATCTCTTGAAGAAGTTGTTACAACTATGGAAGGTAAGATTGATACTGCTGGTCAAAGTGGAACCTTCACATATCCTCTTTTTGTTATCGTAGATAATGGTAGAGGAGCTTCCACTAAGAGATTTACAATTACTCCTGATTATACACTTTCCAAAAACCTTGGATTTATGCTGTATTATCTGAATATCATTGGTGATTATGATGAAGACAGTGAAAGCGTTCGTTTCTCCATGGATGAAGATAAAGTATATCTTGAAGAGAGTATGAGCTTTACCGAAAAAGCAAAAACACTTAATCAGTGTAATGGTGCATCCATCGCTGAAGGTATTCAGGGATTTGTTAATAAAGTTGCAGAGATTACTGGTGTTGAAGTTTCTCAGTTGTATCTTATTGATTCACTGTTTGGAAATACAATCAAAGGTCAGTCTCTCGATTATATTATCACCAAAGAAGGATCCGTTCTGCTTAATCAAGAGGGTGGATTCGAACTGAAATCTGGAACAAATGGAACTTTTGGTGAAACTCCATTTGGCACTGAAGGATACAAACAGGAACTTATCAAGTTCTTTAATGGAACATTCACAGATTCCATTTTTGATGTTGATAGATATAAACCGGATGTATGTGTAGATGCAAACTATCCTGTAGAAGTAAAAGATGCTATTCTTGAACTGGCCAACTTTAGAGAAGACTTCTTCTTCTTTAGAGATCTTGGTCTGGACAATGATACATTTGATACTATTACTTATGCAGCTGCTGAACGTCCGAAGTCTAAATTCTGTGCTGATTATATTCAGACATATCAGATCGTAGATCCGTTTACCAAGAAACATATTAAAGTTACCTTTACATATGGTCTTGCAAGAACACTGATCGACCATCTGAATAACAGAAGAAATGCTCCGGTATGTGGTCTTATTTATGGTATGACTTATCCGGAAGCTATTGAAGGAACACTTAACTTTGTTCCGAAATATACTCCCACTGAAGATCAGAAAGACAAACTTGATGATCTTCGCCTGAACTATGCAAGTTATCTGAATGATGTACTTACCCTTGAAACTGAGTATACAAATCAGGAACAGTATACACAGCTTTCTTACATCAATAACATTCTTGCAATTCAGGATGTTATCCATGATGTACGTAATCGTTGTCCGGCATTCCGTTACCAGTTCATCACCAATGATGATCTTGAAACTTATCGTAGCAATGTCGAATCCATCATCAGTCAACATGCTGATAAATTTGCTACTCTTGAGTTCCTGTATACTCAGGATGATGTTATGGCACAGAATAAGATTTTCCAGGCTTCGATCAGATGCACATTCAAGAACTTTGTTCAAACTGAAATCTTCAATATCTATGCACTGGCATAATATAAAAATAGAAAGGAGCAAATATAAATGGCTACACAGTATCAGATTTACAGTAAAAAGCCGAATAGCGTAGCTGAATATACAAAGATGCGTGGCGTAACTGACTTCTCAAACGCTGCTCAGTTCAATGTATATGAATCTGGTTATGCTTTTCTGGTTATTATAAGTAAACCGAATTATCTTACTCAACTTGCCACCAAGGGTGGAGAGTCGAGTGACGTAGCAAGACTTCTGAATACATTCTGTCATATTCTTGAGAATGAGTTCCGTGGTCTTGATGGTATCGATGATATCAATGCAGATTCTATTGAATTTACAGATGGTATTTCTACAATGAACTCCATCGGTAAAGTAAATCAGCAGTCTGCATCTGAGATCAGCATGACTTTCACAGAGAAATCAGGCTCTATCATCACCAAGTTTATTGAATACTACCTGAAAGGTATCAAGGATCCTCGTACACAGGCTAAGACTTATCATGGTCTTATCGCAGATGGTACACTTGCGGCTGGATTTGAGAATGAAGTATTCAATCTGATGTATATCGTTACTGACTCTACCATGCTGTCTCTTGAAAAAGCTTATCTTCTGGCTAATGCTTGGCCGAGTAAAGCAACCACTTCTATCTATAACACCACTAAAGGTGATATCGACAAGAAAGAGATCGATGTTACATGGCAGTGCTTTGTTATTGATAATGAAGAGGTTAATAAACGTGCTGTTAAACTTCTGGCATACATCACAGAAGGTTCTTCTGTTGCTAATGTTGCCGATGCTCTTAAGAACAATGTTGTTAAAGGAGTTGCAAAAGAAGTTACTTCTCATGCATCCGAAACAGTTGTTATGGATTCCACAAACTATGGTTACAATGTTTACGATACCATGGACAATGGAATTCTCAAAGAGACAAGACAGTAATAATGAATATAAAATACCCATGTACCACAAATTGGTACATGGGTATTATTTTACATATTTTCGTCTGTCTTTTTCTTGATAGATTCAAACTCCAATTCAGATTTTTTCTTAATTTGATCAATTTCATTGATCTTAATATAAGATGCCAAATTATGTCTTACAAGATTCTTCTTAAAGATAGCTCTCTTAGTATTTCCCTCATCTGATTGATCTTGTTCAAATTCAAGTTGAGAAATAGATTCAGCGTATTCTACATTTGTTTGAAGAATCTGATTAATGTTGTTCATCTGTAAGAATATTGGTGCTGGTAATTTACATGTAATCTGAATTTGTGTATCATATTCATAGTTATAAAGACATGTGAAAAATTCAGATAATTGTTCTTCTAATATAGTTTGTCTATTGTATATTTTACGAATAAACTGAATATTCGTTGATGTAATTTGTGAAGAGAAATCAATACCTCTCATAGTATCAATAAGTTCTCTTGGTACAATTCCTCCAATAGCAAGATCTAATAATCGATCCAATAACTCTGTATTAGTTTCTATTTGCTGTCCTTGCATAATTTCAAACTGAATTGGAGATTCTCCATTCTGCCCTACAGGAATAACATAGTCGTTGAATCTACCTATAATATTCAGAATATTGTTCATTGATTCAATCTGTCTTAAACCAAAATTCGATTTTTTAATCTGACTAATAACGTTAAGAAGAGTCTGAGAAATATTTGTTTCAATATTCTGTTTTACATAATAAACTCTTCTATCATATCCTCTTGTCATATTTCCTATAGCATCAGTAAGCATAAGACAACATGCTAACTTCGCTGGAATTAATCCTCTCATAAGATCTGAAATACCTCTGTGAGTAATTGGATCTTTTTTAAATACAAAATGTGTCACATCTTCTGCTGGTATAAATGTTACTTTAATGGTTTCTATAGTAGAAACATCATTAAATAAATCATTATGTTTTAATACAGCATAAATCTCATCTTGTAAATCTTCATTTTTGTTTACAAATGAAGAATCGATTTTCTCTGCAAGATAACCAGCAATATAATTTAATAATTTAGATGCATAATCCTCTTTATCTTCAATTGTTTTCTTATGAATTGCACAATTAGGATCTCCAGCAAGATTTGTCCTGGAGGACAATTTTGTAGAAAATCCATCAAATCCTTGTCCTACACCTTTAAATTCAAAATAATAATACCCAAGACAAATATCTTCCACATAAATAAGAATTAAATTTTCTCTTTTTAATGGTCTAATAATACATCCAGGAACTTTAATTTTTCCCACATCACTTATATTATTTTTCTTTGAAGTAATTAATCCATCTCTTGCTGTGTCATCAATAATACTATCTGGGATTTCTAAATCATCTTCGATAGTTTTATCTAATTTTGATGATTCGGATACTGATGAATGGAATTGTTCATGTAAAGAGTTTGACATATGTTTTGGTACATTATCCAACAAATCTACATGTTCTTGTATAGCGGATTCTAAGAATCCTCTATTATCGATAATCACATTTATATTTCCTAATGTTTTTTTATAATCATCAGGAATTTGCATGTTAGAAGATTCAAAAATCGGTTCTGTTGTAATATTTCCATTTTCGCTGAGTATTGTAACTTCATGTTGATGGTTCATAATAGAATCCACATGATCCATATTCCAGACTTTTTTAGTAGAAGTTTCTTTTCTGGTAAGTAATGTTTTTATTTCTCTTGAATATGGTACACGGTATACAAATTGTTCACCATACTTGGAAGTTTTATCATAATAATCTGATATTTTTTCTACTAAATGATATTTCTTTTTCAAAGCTTCAAATTTATTTGCAAATACAGCCTCTTCATCTTTATTAAAGTTCATTGTTGTTACATTAAGAAAATCTTTTGAATAATTATCAGAAGTAAGAGTTGCATATTTTAAAATATCCAATGCATCCTCTAGTCTAGGCATATAATTACAAATAATATCAATCTCATCATCGAGTTCTTTAATCCATCTATTCTGCATGTAATCTTGCAGTAAACCATTGGTTAAGTTCTGATTGTTAAAGAAATCCGCAATGGTTTCTACAGTGGCTTTATCGTTCTGCTCTTTCTTTAATTTTAATCTAGAATACATACTTGTTAAACTAGATACGTTTGAACTCGGATTCCTTTGTATAATTCGTTTAATAGTATCTTCAATATCTTGAGATATATTCTTTGCATCTCTTTTATTTCTTGGAGTTGCCATATAAGTGGTTTGATATAAGTAATCCATTTTTTGATTTATATCTTCTATATATTTACCAGCTCCCCCATTTGCTCTTTTATTAGCCAAAGGTGTTACCTCCTTTTTATAAATACGATTATATAAATGTTTTGCCCATAAATATATATAGTCCGTATAGGCTTAATAACCTATACGGACTATATTAAATTAAAAGATTTCTATATTTGATATATTCATGTATTTCTTCCTCTTTTTTCCTAATAAAGAAATCTGCTAAAAATGTCTTTCCACCATCCAATTCATATATACTAACAGTCATTTTATCCGTCTTTGTAACTGGATGTATAGATGAGAAAGTTGACATCATATATCGATTTTCTAAATTATAAAATTTTGATCCATCGCTTGATTTAAGTTTCAATATATCTTCAAATTTCTCGTCTTTTCTGATTGGATAATCTACTAAAGTTTTCATTCCAACATAGTTCATATATAGTTGAACTCTTTGGAACATTTGATTTATTTGAAATGCATAATTTGTATCACTCAATAAAATAGTTCTTGGATCTATTATTCCATATGAGTTAATCAACGTATGATTATCCATAATATCGAATGATTTTAACCATGATAATAGATCATTAATATAAAATGTCAACTTTAAGTTTTTATAATTCGGTAATTTAAATAAATTAAATTTGTCAGTGTTGTATGATATTGTGCTTAATGATGCACAAGTTTCATCTGTTCCTAACAAGCATTCATCTTGAAAAGTTATAAAAGGTTTCTTTATCTTCTTAGCAACTTTTATAAGATCAAGAAACTGTTCTTTAAATAATTTTTCTTCTTCATTTATGGTCATATACTTATAAACCTTTCAATTATATAATAATTATTTTTCATTATTGCTTTGTTTCTTTATCAGTATATTCTTATATGCACGGTCCGCTTTTGCATATATCTTTTTTGCATTTTTTCTTCTTAAGACATACGTTCCTCTATTTTTCAATTCTCGTAACATCATATCTACAAATAACATTGTTTGTGGATGCATTGCTATTGGATTAGATTTTTTATTCAACCACCAGTTATATTCTGCATCATATGAAAAATCTTTTTTCATATAAGCTTTTCCAGCAGCCAAGTAATCACAAACTAATTCCAAAGCGTATTTGAATGGTATTTGTATTGATTTGCCTCCATGATCGAAATCATCTTGCCAATATTCATAATGATGTTTATTTCTACCTTTATGATGCATCCATGCTTCACTATATCCGTTTACTTTCTTACAATTATTAATTGGAGAATCTGTACCTGTATAGTATTTCACGCTTTCGAAAAATTCTGTAGGTGAATATTTTGAAAAATCATGTACAATTCCTCTCCATGTAATTCCAGCTTTTCTACAATACATAAAAACATAATATTTATGTATTGTGATCAATTTAAAGTGTTTGATTGCATTTATTAAATATAATTTCATTTCTATATTCCTCCTGATTTAAAATTTCAAAATTGGTAAAGATCTACATGGTGTCTTTCCATCACCTATTTTATAACAGCACCCTTCTTCTATATCTATAAGTTTAACTACTTCACCAAATTCGGGTACATAATCATCAATAGATTGATTATCTTGATTTGCTATAACTACTGATGTAGGCGTATAATTTTCAAAAACTTTTCTTACCGATAAAGTATAATTAACTTTTATGATAGAAATAGGAGTATGGATCCCAGGAACGTTAATGTTAATACTTTCAGAATTTGTTATTTTAGATATTCTAAAAATATCGATATTTGTCATCTTTGTTAACATTTCTCTTGGGGGATTTATAAAATATACTTCCTTACTTTTATTCATTGCATAAATAAGTTCATTCATTGTTTGAGAAGTTTCATAATCTTTTAATGTTGAATGTTCATGAAAATATATAATTACTTTGTTAGACATTTTTATTTTCTCAAAATGCACTTCATTTAAATGATTATGATTAATTGCAACTGTATCTATATATTTACTTATATCAAATGGTATTAACATATTCCATCCGATTATATTTTCTAATACTGCTGATATTTGATGCATAGCATCAAAATCTTTTACTTTCCCACATATTGTGCATGTAATCATTATTCTTTCTCCTTTTTATTTCGTTATCTAACTCCTAATTTTTTCAGATAATAAGAAAAATCTATCTCTTCCGGAATATCATAATTGACATCTTTTACTTCATCTTCATCGTAATATACAACCGGAGAATAAACATATTTTTCTCTATCCACGAATTTAATTGGTGTGTATATAGGATGATTGATTTCATCCAAACTACTCATATTAGCAAATGGAGAATTATCGAAATATTCTTGTAAATCCTCAATGATTTCAGTAATATTTGCTAATCCTAACCATCTATGTGAAAATTCGATATAATTTTCAGACATCAAATCTTCAATATATGATCCGCCACGATCATAAAATTTATTAAAGAAATTATTTTCTTTCTTATGAACTTTCTTTGGTATTGTAATTTTCGATATAATTGTATTTGGTGCTAAATTATTTTCTCTAGCTACACTCGGATACAATGATTTATAATCATAATCATCCAAGTTCTTTGCCACATTTAACACTTCACCATTTTGTTTTAATTTTGCATAATCACTATTATGAGTTGGGTCATTTACCATTGCCCCTTCAAACGGTTTTTTCTCTGCAAGATATTTGTTTACATTATTTCCAAATACATAACCAGATTTACGAAATTCTCTTATCGCTCTATTCGTTAGATAATAAGTTTGTCTGTGACCTTTTGCATATCTGGTATTATTCATCAGACATTTATTGAATATATAATCAATATCACCAACTTTACTTTCAATACATTTCTGAACAACAGTATCCATAATGTTATAAAATACAAATACTTTATAATCCAAATACGGAAGTTTTGAAATCTGTGTTGTAATATGACTATAATCTAATTTTCGAACTCCTGCTATGATCGAACCAGCGGTATCCAATTTATAATTTGGAAACTGTGATTGATTTTTTCTTCTTGATGCAAAATGAATCAATTGGTCAAGATATACCGTATATGATGCTATATTATAAAAGTCCCCTCTAGCCTCATACATATTTTTATGCATCTCATCGATATAATAATTTGCAAATTTTTCTTCAAATGATGGATCAGACATAATATCTGCCGGGTCAATACCCATGACTTTCAATCGTTCTATAATATAAGGAATATCGAATGCCATGTTCCATGCAATCAAAAAATCAGGTCTTAATTTATTTACCAAAATAAAGAAATTCTGTATTAACTCTAATTCATCATCAAAAAATAAAAACTGAAATGATAAATTATCAACACCAAATTTCTTTGCTTGATCTATTCCACCAACATTTTCAATGATGAATTGCGATAATTCTTCATAAAGTTCTTTTGTTTCTGTCATTTTTTCGAAATCTTCAATTAAAGGATTTTTTTTATTTCTTAATAAGAAAATAAATACTTTTCCAATAGATTCTTCAATATAAGAAATCGCATTTATTGGACATTCACCAAGTTCCGGAAAATCATGTTTCATATGAATAGTATCAACCTCAATATCGAAGTATGATTTTGTAATCGGACATGGTTCGTTTTTATATTGTAAATCAAATAATAATCTATAATAATCTTCTATATCAATATCAGAACCAAGAATCGTATTTACCGTATGAAGTCGTTTATTTGCCATACGATTATTATTTCTAATATTATCATAAAAGAAATCAAGATTATTTGTTATCTCTGCTATCTTTTTTGTTACATCAGTATATTTACATGTGACTGGCTCTAATTTGTCAATATGCTCAAAGAATAAATTGTAACCAGGGTCTTCTTTCAAAGTATAAAATGTATAATCTGGTCTATATATAATTTTATGCTTCTTTTTTCCTGTATCGTTATCTTTATATACAATAGTCATATAATCTTTTTTATATTTTCCGGTTTGTTCATTTTTCACCGGATAATGATAAATCGTGTTCATAATAGTTAAATTTGAACCTTGTGGATATTCAGTTAATAACATCAATTTACCTCCCAAATTAATCTTATTAGGCGCAATTAAGTATTATATAATTGTTTTTGCATATTTAAATATTAATTATTTAGCCGTTACACATATAAATAATTAATATAGTTTATAATGGAGGTTTTAGATATGTTCCAACCTATACGTTTTTATGATGATATCGAAGAAAAGAAAAGTAAATTCCCAATGATGGAACCGAAAAAACATTCTTCAGAAGAAGAAAAAGCTAAAGAAGTTGTTAAAAAAACTACTACCAATGTGGATAACTATAAATTAGATTTATCTTCTATGATAAATAAGGGCAGTTCTATTTCCATTTCTGTAGATAAAGATATTTCAAAAAAGAAATCATCTTCAAATAATAACAGAAAAAGAAAAACTCATGAAGTAGAAGTTAGTATGGCCGATGCTGGGAAAAATAATTCTTCAAGAGAATTAAATGATTTTGAAAGTAATATTCCTTATGCTGAAAAATACGAAGAGACCAATAATTTATTAAGAGGAACTATAGCCCAATTAGAGTATGGGTTACAAGAACTTCAACAAGATGCTAATATTATACGAGCATCAAAAACAATGAGGAAGAAATATGACTACCTTTCTGAAATTCATGGAACAATAGGCAATTATCTTGGTAATAAGATTTCTGCTATTCGAGAATTAAATAATACCATCAATAAATGTAATGATTTCGAATTCAAGAGATACAAAGAACTTAAACTTGCACAAGGAGAACAAGATGACGATAAAGCTATTATGGAAGCTTATCAAGCATTTGTTAATACTCCTGTTGGATCTTATGGATTTTCTCCATTAGGTCCTAGTTCACAAGATTTGACATTGAGATCTCCAAATTTAAATGCAATAGAAGTACAGGATAACGCAAACGGATATGAGAATTATATTCGAAATATGACACCACAACAACATATGATGTCATTGGAGAATAACCCTGATATTAAACAAGTAGTCGTATATGATCAAAAAACAGGAGCCAGATATTTTGAAGTGCTAAATATGAGAACTATGGAACCTGTACCAAATACAGATAAAATGGATATGATGTTAATCGATGAATTTGACTTAGACTTAAAAAATAAAGTCGCAAGAAGCATTAATATGAACATGACAATGCCATTAGTTGTAATTGGTGATGCTACTTTAAATGAATATTAATAACATATCTATAAGGAGCCGGTTTGTGTGTGCGACTCCTTAGAGTGTTCCACTGCTTCTACTGATGGGCGCTTCTTTTGTTTCCCTGATTCCGGGCGACTGACGTACTTTCATAATTCTTCCTGGAGATCCCTTTCGATGGCAAAGGGAAAGAAAACCAAAAATCCCCCATGGCTTTTTCCGGTAGCCATGGGGGATTCGTTTGTTAAAATGAAAATATTACATTATCTTGATATCCATAATCATTATGATCGGATAATAAGATAATATCTACATCCGACATATCTATTTCCGATGAATGAGAAACTAAAAAACAATTTTCCACTTCTAGTTTCTCCATAATAATTCTCAATACAGTTATGAAATTTGACCGATTGTATTGATCAAGTGCTCCATCCATTTCATCCATTTTCAATATATTATATTTGGTTGAGCTTTGTTTTAATAAAGCAAAACTTAATATCATACTTATCATAGATTTTTCTGCACTCGAACAAGAACTAATGTCATCATTAACAACACTAGAGTTAATATTTTTACAAGGAATACGGAATTCATTATCATTAATTACATATGGTAATAATTGCAATTCTCCTTGGAATAAATAAGATAGCAATTCATTGGTTATTTCCAACGTCTTACTCATATATAATTTCATAAATAATGTTTGTATTCCTCCCTTTGTTGGAGATGAGTATTTTTTAATAATTTCTATCGTATTATACTTTGCATTATATGAAGCTAGTTCTGCTTCATATTCATCCAATTTTGTTAAACTGAATTTTATTTTATCTCTTTTTTCTTGTAATGGACTCATGTCCGATTTTTCTCTAATCATTGCTTCTTTTGCATGAGTAATATTTTGTAAACTAGCTTCAATCATACTCATATCAGAAAGCATTTTGTTCATATTTGTCTCTATTTCTTTTTTTTGTAATTCCAAAGTATTTAAAGACTCATACATCTCTTTTAAAGATAAAATACTTTGTAGTTCTCTTTCTTTATCTTCTTTCTTTTTCTTACATGAAGTTATCTCGTTTTGATATTGATAAATCTTATCAGTAATTCCATTCAATTTTTCTTGTAATTCTGTAATTTCTTTATCTATATCTTCAATAATAGAAATTTTATTTTCATGTAATTTATACTCATATTCTAATTTCATTAATCGTTCTTTTTGATGTTGATAATCTTCAAATAGATTTGCGCTTTGTAAATGTCTATATAATTGATTTATTTCATTAAAAGAACTTCCATTCAAAACGGCTTCTAAAAATTTATCAATATCACCAAATATATTACCATTCGGTAATTTTGCAATTATTGATGAATTGTTTTGAATATTTCTTATAATATTAGAAATCATTTGATGTGTAGAAATAAGATCCTCAATTTCTTTCTGTTTTTCTAATCCATCTTTTAATTGTTTCTCCAATACAACGAGTTGTTCCTCATACGTGTTTAAACGTTTTTGTGGTTCTTGTTTCGAAGCTTCCAAAGCATTACTAATAAAAGGACAAGTATCAACTTTACAATCATTTGGCCTTTGTTCCAATATGATAGATGTCGTCAATAATCCTTTATAATAAGAAATGTTTTGTTTCGTTTCTTCTATCTTATGATATAAATCATCAATAAAGTTCTGGTTCTCTTTCTTTAACTCAATTACACTCTCTTTATTTTTTATCATATCAATGGATTTTATTATTGCTTCATTGGTAGAGAATGATCTCATATTCATAACCATATCCCTTAATTCTTTTAATGTATTTAACCCAATGATATATTCATTTTTTGTGATACTCATGTCTACAATACCTATTTGTTTAAATATTGCTTCACATTGAGCAATATTATCTCTTAATGAGAAAATTGTTTCTTTTAAATCTTCTACAACAAACTCTGATTTCATAGATTCCACTTTTTGTTGTTTCAACTGAAAAGATTTATAATCTTCTTCTTTTGAAACTAATAATTCAGATAATCTATCTTGTGTTATTATAATATGATTATCCAAATCTTTTATTTCTTCTTCTATGCCTCTTTTATAATTTATAAGAGAGTCAATGTCTGGATATTTGGATAAAAATTTACTAGTTAATATTTGTATTTCTTTTATCTTATCTATCACTCTGGATAAATCAGAATTTAATTGTGCATATTTTTGCTGAATAGATCCATCTGGATCTGCTATTCTTATCATAGATTCATTATCCGAAATAGCTTTTATATAATATGAAACTTTTTCATCTAACGCTAATAATGAATTCTCTATAGAAGATAATTCATGTTCCAAAATATCTCTTTCACCTGTGGAGTTTATTTTTGCTGTAATACTATTGATCATCGATTTGAATATCGATGATCTTTTTACTAAAGCTTTATGAATATCATTATATACTTGAACTTCTTCTAATATAGATCCAACGTATTTTTTTCTTTCACTTGGAGTTTTTTCTACTATACCTCTATCTTCTGTAGATAATTGAGATAACGATATAAAGTTTGGGTCTAATTTAAATTCATTATATAACGCATCTTTATATGAACCTATATTTCCATTTGGGTTTAACTCAACACTAGATCCGTCACTAAACGTTTTCTTTAAGAACGCTTTAGTAACTCCTCTTTGTCCATTTCCTGTTATTGGATAAACAATTTTAATCTCATATAAAATATCTTCATATTCATATTCTATAACCTTCATTCCTTCTTCATGCTCTAAAAATAAAGAAGGGGACTCTGGTAATGGCTGTAAAGCGTTCATGATCGTAGATTTACCAGAACCATTCGGACCTACCAATAATATTATATCATGTTTGCATAATGTAAAATCTATAAAGATTTCTTTTTTCCCTGAACTTCTATATAAAGGCTTTAACCCTTTTAATCTTAATGATCTAAATCTCATAATAACCTCCATTCACACATTATTAGATTGTTTCGGGACTGTTAAAAATAAAAAATAATCACTTTTTAATTGATGGTAGATAGACACTAATTTTGTCTATCTACCATTTTCTCCATTGATCTGATTCTATTTTCGATATCCTTTTTACAAAGGACGCCTTTTGAGCATGAATCCCTCATACATTTGAGAGCATTCAGTGCTTCTTCACTTCCTATTTTTGAAGCGGCGAATCTATCCGCTTTGATTTCATATATACTCTTCCCTTTCTTTTCTTCTTTTGCTTTCTCTTTAGAATCTACCTCATGAAGATCACCATTGACATAATGACCAACCTCATGCATAACAATAAATCTCTGGACGGATTTTGGCATCATACCAAAAAAATCGTCTACAATAATCAGAGGAGTCCCAAATACACTGAGCGTCATAGCTGCAAAAACAGTATTTGACTTACACATAAACAGTCTATTCTTTATAATAGGAATATCGACATCGAGTTCTGGGATTTCATCACTCAACAAGATTTTTTCGACATTGTTATTATCATTTGCATCATTATATGATGCCATCAATGCATTTTTAAAAATTGCCATTTTTGTTATAAGTTTTTTCACTTTAATTCCTCCCGTATACTATGTATATTCTTTTATGTATCATTATGATAATATGTGATTTAAAGAAAAAAGAATTACAATATAAAAACCGATGATGGAAAGATTATCCCACCATCGGTTAATTAATTAAACAACTTTTGTTAATTTAAAATTTCTCATAAATTTTCTATATGAACTATTGTACATTGGAGTTGGAAGTTCTTTCGTCCAATCAATAAAAAATTCCTGATTACAAAATCGGCATTTCATGTGAGAAAATATTCTTCCATATTCCGATACTTCGAATACATCTTTTCTATTGTAATCTAACAATAATGGATAATCTAATTGTTTTCCATAATTATCATAAATGATCAAAGCTCTTTCTTTCTTACAATTTGGGCAGAAATCTTCTCTTTCATACCATATTAACCTATTATTATTCATATATCAAATCATCTCCAATGTCGGTCTAAATATATCGCTTAATATATAAATATAAATTATATTATCATCGTAAATAGAAAACAAAATTTTTAAAGTAGAAATGATATTTTTTATAGTGCTACTATCATTAAGAAAATCTCTTACAAATGATGTAGACACATCACTATTGTTTAATACAATCGTGGATAAAAATTCATCTGAATATAGATATGAATTTTTTTCTACTTTACCACATTCACTAGCAAGATATACATAATAGGTCAACAATTCTGGGTATTTGAACCTTTTAACTTGAGATTGATTTAAGAATGTAGTCGATGTACCGAATACATAATCCAAACATTTAAAGATAATCTTCATTATTAAGATTATGTCTTTTTCTTCGTATTTTTGTTTAGCATGTAATGAATACGGCATATATACATCGAAATAAAATTCTCCACCATATAAACATTCTTTTGTTATGATTTCCAATCCTTTTTCGTGAATACATTCGTCTTTATAAAGATTGAATTTGATTTTATTGTCATCATCTGATATATATTTTACAATATTCGTGCCAATAGAAGTTTTACTGTTTTCTTTAATCAACTCTTTATATTCTTTTGAATGTTCATCATTCTCAGAAAACATTTTATCTGAAAATTCTTTTATATTCTTTTCCAATTCAGCAGATGGATAATCGATTCCTCCACTTATAAAAAGAACTTCTGTCAAAGTATCAATAAAAGTAGTTAAATTCATTTTTCTTCCTCCTCTTCATAAACAAATCCTTCTTCTATATCTTCGTTTTCTTTATTATTATTGCTCTCTTGTTTATCAAAGTTAATACTTTTATGGAGTATTACGGGATCTGTAATATTTGAATCTTCCAATTCATAAATATCATTTTCCTCATTTAATAAATCTCGACGACGAGATAACAACAAGGAACAATCTAAGTATTCATATACAAAAGAAGGAAACCGTCCAAAACGGATATTGTCTGTCTGTTTACTTGCATTTTCATAATAGCTCGTTATGAGATTATAAATATCAGCAAATCTTAACCTTGCTTTAGCCCAATTCTGTGAAAAACATCTCATATTATGCCCATAAAGAATTGGAATATTATTTGTTTCTGGATCAATTTCAAAGAATATTTTTACAACATATTGGAACTGTTGAAAAACAGTCTCTAAACTAAACATATTATGGAATATATCCCTTATGATTGAACAATAGATGACCATCGGTGCATGACAATAAATAATGGATATTCCATTCGCAAAATTGGTTCCATCATAAAGAGGGAACGTGTTTGCGGTTTTCCCATCGTTTACATCTATAGAAGCAACTGCCGCTATTACAGTTAGTGCAATATATGTCATAACATACTCTGCTGTTGCTTCTTCAATGCATTGCATCAAGGGTAAACCAATGATTTTCACCAGTTTACCTTCCATATAACATTGATCAAATATAACTCCGACATTTCTAATAGTATCATTATATGTCATCAGTATTAGATCATCACCTACTCGTTCCATGTAACACTTTCCATCTGTTTCGATTTCATAGAACGATTCCATAAATTTTTTCAGAGGACCAGATATTGAATTGTTGTGATGCATAATAACAGGTCCTCTAAATATTTTTTCCACTGCTTCATAAATTTCCTGATACATACTTTCATTTACTCCTCTCTTGAAACTTTTAATTTAAATTGTTCCTGATCCGTTATTTTATTTAAGCATTTTTCTAACAATGGAAGAACTAACGATGTGGTTATCCCATTTAGAAAAGAACTTATCATATCATAAAATATATCTATATCAACTTTATCATCACTAAGAAACATTCTTTTATTTTCTTCAACATCATGAAGAATTAAACAATATGCAATACTATTTTTTATCAACAAGTAATGCATAGAACATGGTAATTCGTAATTAATATTATCGATTGGATGAGGAATTAACATGATATAAGCAATCTTGCGTTCTCCATCTTCCATGATTCCGCTTATATTAACCTGAATACTAAACCTCTCATTTTCTCCAACGACATTTTCAAACTCATATACCATTTCATATTTTGCATCTTTTGTTTCCTTAGTCAAATAATCACAAATACATGCTATAAAGCCATCGTCCATCATTTCAATATCTCTGTATACAACATAATCGTCAATGTGATAAGAATATGTTCTATTTGATAAATCAATATCATACTTATCAAAATAAACAATTTGATCGTCATCTGTTTGCGCTTCTTTAAGACTTCGAACAATCTCAGTTACTTTATCACTAATAGACGATTCTTTATCGTAATAGGTTTCTTTATTAAAAGATATATTTATCATCACTTTTTCGAATGTAGTCTTATCATTTCTAGTTAATTTAAAGACAACATTCAAAAAATACATATCTTCTTCTCTTCTCATAATCACTTTCAGTGATATATTTTGTATATAATAAACAATTCTTTTTTCTTGTATTTTTTCCAATTTTTTAAAAGAAAGATTAATGAAATTCATCATTTCCTTATCTAATTCTTTAAAAAATATATGTTCACGACACGTTTCCATTTTAATTATATCCTCTCATACGTTTTTTCACTCATACATAGGGTTTATAGGATTGAATGAAATATCTTTCTTTTTAATAGAAACGGCCATTCCTCTTTTATCCACTTCATATTTCTTTTTGCATCTATTACAATAAAGATAGAAAATTGTCCCATCATGATGATCTCTCAAAATACCATTGCTATCTACATTATAAACCGTAACATCAATATCTACCAATTTTAATGTAGATTTTCCGCATCTCGGACATTCATTAGGACGTAAATATCTTATTGGTTGAAACATCTCTATCACCCCCAATTATGCGAAGACTTTGTAAAGGTCATATCTTCAATATAACCTTCTGCTACAATTTTATAATCAGCATATCTAAGATTTTCAATATTTGATACCACTTCTGTATATTGTTTTTTTCTTCCTTTATAAACCACAATCCCCGGTTTATAAACTCTACCTATTCTTTTTTCTATTTCTACACGTTCCTTATATTGTGTTTCTGAATAAATAAAATATCGATAATGCTTTCTATTTAAAGTTGTTTCTTCCACCAATTCATATCACCCTTTCTTTAATCACAGATACACGATAACAATAATCAAAAGCGAAATTAAAATTATTCGTGTTAATAAAATAAGCGTTTTCTTATTTTTTATAGGATCTTCTAATAATGCAAATGCATAACCTAAACAAAAACTAATAAAAGCTTTAAATAAAATATTTATTATCATATAATTTCCTTCTTATCTAACATAAAGACAATACAATAACAAAGTTAATATTCCGATTTCCATTTTCTTAAGAAATAATTCATCACCTTTCTTCCTAGTAAGTATAATTATTATAAATATAAAAAATATAATAAACGCAGGATCCATTTATAATCTTCTCCTTTGCTATTTTAAAATGTCGTTAAGTAAAAACATAAGTACACCACACCAACTAAAAACCAATAACTGGATGTGACAAATGTAAATACAACTAAATATAGAATTAATATATAATGTTTAAATTCTCGAAATAAATCCATCAATATATTTCTTATAGTAAAAACTATAAGAGTGATTATTACTAAAGCTATGTAAAATCTAATTAAAATGTTCAAAAACACACCCCCAAATAATTCATATTAATTTTATGTAGGACGTATTATCATTATTCATTTTAAAATAAAAATATCAAGCTTGTCTGATTAAAAGACAAGCTTGATATTTTCTCACTGATCCTTTTCTATATAATAAATTGGTCTAAATAATTTTTCCATTGTTTTAATTGATTCATCCAAATGACTTTCTTTCTCTTCGTTTGTTTGAATACCTAATTCTTTCTGATAAGTGATCAATTGTTTTAAACCTTTCAAATTCATATAATCACGGATCATTTGTTCTGTTTCTTCTCTCCAACTATTTGGTTCCATAAAATCAGAGAATGAATGGTTTTTCACATCAGCTAATGGACACATAGTTCCACTCATACCCGGATCAGTAGAAGATGCCGCATCCATATCCAATCTACCTAAATACGATTTGTCGACTTTACGATAATTTTCCGGTATAGAAGAACCATCACCAAGACCAGATACGCCTTTAAATGTCCATTTCAATGCAGACATGCTATCCAGATCATTTACAGAATTTCTATAGTTTACAAGACTATCTTTTGAAATACGTTTTAGTAACAATTCTGGTTGTGTATAAATAGCTTTTTCGATATCTTGTAATGTTATAGATTTTCCAAGATTTCCTGTACGATATATGCTTCTTGCAATTTTCATTGCATATAAAGCTGCCTGATATTCAGGAAGTCTGATTCTTTTTGTTGATAAATCCATATTATCTTTTCCACGTAAATTTGGAAATTCTCTTATTATCCATATAATTACATGGAATATATCTTGTTTATCTTCTTCTGGAAGATGTAAGGACTCTTTTGTTGAGATATCATAAATACAATCCAAAGAATCCAATATTTCCAATCCTTTTTCTTTTGTATTGGAATTGAAATTGGAACCTAATGATGTTATCCAGAAATCTCTTGTCTGAACATCTTCTGCTTTTGTATTTTTTTCTATAGCATGATAAATAGTGTAAACCATTGATTGAGCAACCACATCATTATCAAAGATATATCTCGGAATAGAAATATATACATTATGCCGTTTAAATGTATAATAATCAGAATCAACAAACTCATCATTTGTCAATATAATTCCAGCCACTTTTAACATTTCAAGGCAATCCATATACCCATAACGAGCCAACAAATATTTCATCACAGGAACTGGTTTCCCAAATATTCTGGAATCATAATATGTCACCTGTATTGGATCTGGAATGTCACATGCTTTTATACATTTTAATGTTTCCTGATAACGATAAATACGTGTAGCCATAAACATAGTTTTCAAAGTAACATTTGGGTGTTTCGATGTTGACTGCGTATTGTTATAGGTCGAACCATCTACAATCTGATAAATTGCAAGATAATAGTTCCCATAAATTCGGATATAATACTTATCTACAATCTTTGGAACTTCAATCAATACTTCTACATATTTTTCCGGATATTTTCCAGTATCCGGATCTACTGTATTTATTCTTATATGATAAACAATCACAATCAAAAAGATATCCGAATCTTTTAACTGAATTGCATCATAACGTTCTTCTATTTCGGTTCTTACTTTCTGATTATTATTTTTTATTCTGTTTAACTCATGTCTTTTCAATCTACGATATATCTCATCATAATCTGTTATTGTATAAAAGTCATGTACATCTATAGAATAATATTTATTATGTCTTACACATGACCTTATGACTTTTTCTATTTCTGCTACTGTATCAGAATCTTTTCTATCAAATAAAGATTCATTAAACTTTTCTCTCGTTTTATCATTCAACTGTCTGATAAACTGGGCCTGTGTTATTTTTCTCATAATCAATTAAACCCTCCTACAACAGAGTCTGGAAATTTGGTGATAACACGTACTGTGGAATCTTTTTTATATTCAATAAACCCACAACGAGTTGATCTTGAAGTGCACATTTTGCTTCAAACAATTCACTTCTACTCATCCCAATAGGCTAAATATCAACATAAATATGCATATTTACTCCTCCTCATCTACATCTCGTCCATTTAATTGAACTTCTATCTTTCTCCCTATTGGATTTGGTGCATCCGGCATATCTTCAATAGTAAGAGTTACTTTCATATCCAATGCCGATGTTACCCTTTTTAACATTCCTAATGAAATGGTAGGTTTATTGAAAAGCCTCTTATCGTTATGATAATTAGATCCAAATCTATGCTCATATTTATCTAAATCGATTTTCTTTTCATTCACTGCTGTTTTTAATGCAATCATTTCTGGAGCATCTCCCGGTTTTACTTTTGCAGTAAATATATTATCAACTGATGTCAAAACGTCACTTTCTATCTTTTTAACTGCATCCAATTTATCTATCATAGTTGCAATGTCTTTTACATCATCAAAACGAATCGCATTTTCTTTTCGATATTCTTCTTCATTTTCTTTTGGCTGTGTAAAATAAGAAATCAGCCCAGGAATTACATGAACTCCAGTACCTATCTGGGTCGACGATAATACTGGATATAAATAATCACCTTCTATAATAGCCGTATGATTTGGCAAATACTGGTTCGGATTTTGAGTATACTGTTGTAAAGTACACACATCATACATTGTGTTGTTTATTTTTGCTTTGCTTTGCATCATAAAAATAAAACTCCTTTCAAAAATATTCTGTGCAGGAGAAGTATCCTGCACAGAATATCATCCACATCTTAAATCAAATAGATTTAGGCTGTCTTGGCTTTTTCTTCAAGTGCCGCATCATCTTTGATCATTTTCTTAATCAATCCATCCGGTGTGATAGAAATTACTTTCTCTCCATCCTCTATCGCCGCCATTGCTTTGAATACTCCCGGATAAACCAGTTCATAAGTATCCCCTTCAATGGCATTTTCCATAAGATGATCTTTCAGAACATCAAATCCAAGAATGAATGTATTGATCATAGATTCTGTTCCTTCAAATCTTGCAGAAGTGTGTTCCCATGCCGCTGTAGCGATAATTTCATGAGTCTGGGTATTCTTCACTTCATAGACTGTTGCATTTTCTGGAATATCAGACTTATTAAATGTCCAATAATACATCCAGTTTCCAAGAACATCATCTTCTTCCTCCGGAGCTTCGTTATACTCTACAACCGCACCAACAATGAAATTTCCTTCCTGATCTTCAACTGTGAAAGCTACAGGATTTTTCGTTGTCTTTACAGCGGCAAGATATGCAGTAGCTCCGATAAACATCGTCTTGTACATTCTTACTGCATCTTTTGGTGGGATGAAACCTCCAAGTCTCTTATCCATTTCAATCTGGATTGTTGATACTAAATTGCTGTTCTCGATTTCTACTGTTGCCATTTCTTATTCCTCCTATTTTTAAAAATGTTTTTTGTATCAAACCTATAATATATCATTACTTTATGGTTTAAAGTATTGTAAAATATTACAGGATGATTTTAATTTGATGACCGATATCGATCTATCGATTGTTTCAAATTGATCATATCAGAAATAACTTCATCCATTAGCCATGTGATACAATTTTCATCATATTCATCTTCGAAGTTATCTGAATCTATTATTTCACTAATCTTTTCATAAATCTCTTGTAATGTTTTTTCTTTCTCTTCATCGAATTTTGATTTTACGTCCATCATAATTCGCCTCCTTTATTTATGATATCCCACACTTGTAGTGCCGAAAATACTTTCACTCCATATTTTAGAGCTTTGTCTACTTTTGAAGTTCTAATATTTTCATTTGGTATTATCAGAATTTCAGTATCTTTCGTCAATGTATTGTTTGGGTTAGCATCAAAACCTAACTCTGTCAATTTATCACTCAATACTTGATCTCTAAATCCTGAAAATACAACTTTCCTTATATTATGATCTGCGTATTTATAACTTTTTACTTTGAACATCAACTGAATTGTGAGGATGTCTTTATAAAAGAATGGATATTCTTTATAGATCGTATTTACCGTTTTTGATCCTATCCCCTTTATCTTAGTTAAAATACCAATAACATCATCTAATGAATTTCTATTTCTGTCAAATATTTCCATAAATTCACGTAATGAATAATGCTCAAATATCAGGCGAAATGTTTTAATTGCAGTATCAGAAAATCCAAGAGAACCAATCAATTTATAATCATATTCTGGAGTATTTACCAATCGATATAATTGATTCTTTAGATTATTCTTATCATTTGGTCCCAATACAGACAATTCATCATCTGTTAAATTCAATAACTGGGTCAAACTTGTCACTTCAAGAGCTTTAATTGATTCGTATGCAAAGTCTTTAATTTTTAATTTACTCAAAGTACTTTCCATTCTCTTATAAGCTCTTCCTTTACAATGAATATTAGTGCAATACGCAGATTTTCCAGAATCCGATATTGTTATTGGTTCTCCACATTCCGGACATTGTTCTGGAAATGGGAACACTGGACTAGGATTGTTTCTGTTCTGCGTTATATCTAAAGCAGTCACATATGGCATCACATCATTAGTATATTCCACACTAATAATATCTCCAACTTTTAATGAAAGATTCTTAAATCTCTCATAAGAATGACCAGATGATTTGCTATGTCTAGCTCCATAAAATTCTATTGGTTGGTAATGAATCATTGGAGTTATTACACCATTCTGTCCAACTTCAAAAGTATAGCCCAAAAATATTGTATTCTTTTTTATTGCATTGAATTTGATTGCAACCGAATACTTATTAACAGAATTTTCTCTACCAAGTTTCTTTCTAATTTCTGGGTCATAAAAGGATAATACCACACCATCATACATAAATGGTAAGAAATCTCTTGCAAATTCTGCTTCATCAACAAATCTCTTTATTGACCATAACAAAGTTAAATAATTACCATTGATAACCTGAAATCTCAATAATTCTGATCTACAAAAATATCGATTCATGAATTCAATTTCAACTAATCGATCAATCGGTTCCCCTTTTTCATCTTTTAACGTTGTTGCCAATGGAACCAATGTAATTAGATCTCTATACTTTCTTGCATCTGATGAACCAAGTAAACCAATGATTGCTGTTCTTCCATTGATATACTTTTGTTGTCTACACCTGTTTAATTCATACATGGCTGGTTCTGTAATAATAGCTTCGAATTTCATTCCAAATGGTTCAATTCCTAAATTATATGCGTATGGGAATGTATAACCTTCAAAGATTGGAGTTATGTCCGAAGCTATAGATTCCTGTGTATCTCCTCTTGTTCTTGCAGATTTTATCATACCATTTTCAATATCCGCCTCTACAGATACACCATCGTATTTTAATTCAAGAATCATCACGTATCCATCATGTCTATTGATAATTCCTCTTTCAAATAAAGGTTCAAAGAAATCTCTTTCTAATATTTTTACATTTGAATCTCCGAATACACCTCTTTCACTAGCCTGACTATTCAACACAAATTTACATTTATCAAGAGTTCCAACTAATTCCGGATGTTCATGAGAAGTATTTCTCAACCTTTTTGTGATATACATATCATCTTCATATTGGATGGGATGATACATTAAATCTCTTCTTGTATATCGCTTTTTGCTATGAAGAATATCCGGGAAGAACATATCATTTATCGTTTCTTCCTCTTCATCTGTCAAAAACTTAATTGGTGCTTTCTTCTCATCATTGACATCGACAAACATTTTCAATATATCTTTTGTTGACCGAGGTTCATCTTCAAAGAATATTGGTTCTGCACCGATCTTATAATTCGAATCGTATTTTTTATACTTTTCCAATAAAAGATCATATATACCATCTTCTACAGGTAATATATCACGATCTGTATCATTATAAGTGGTATTACAGATATCTAACAATCCTGTTAACAAGACAACTTCTTCGGAAGTTAATTCGTCTTTGCTTAATAAATATTCGGATATATTTGATAATTTTTTAATATTATCAATTTCATATACTTCTTTTAATGAATGATTTATTTTCAAGCATTCCATTAAATATCCAACAGTTCGTATCATTTCAGAAACATCCATTGCTTACCTCCAATTTAATAATAATACCTATTTACTTCTTCTTTTTTATAATTTGTATTTATCTCTATTTTTTCTTTTAAAGCAGAAGATTCCCTTTTACTTAATTTTATTCCAGTCTCCATAGAGATATATTTGATAGAATCACTTCGAATTGTGATATAACAAATCACTTTCCTAAATATTCCTTTAAAATATGGAAAACTGATTACTTTGTATTTAGCAAGCTTCTCTTCAATAGAAGTCAATCCTTGATCTTTCGGAAGTAAAGCTCTATATCTAAACAATCTTTTATCATTTAGATACACTTTCATCTTAACTACTTTATAATCCGAAACTTGTACATATGATGACATTATAAATCCTCCTTAAATATCTAAAACATAATCATTGTTTCTTAATATTTCTCTTGACTTTTCTTGTGCATATTCGACAAGACCTTTTGAGAAATATGTTTCTTTTGAAATCACTAAAACGGATCCATCTATATATCTTAATTTCTCATGCCCAGATTCTATAATTACACAAACTTCATCATCTGGAAGTAATGTTTGAATATCTTCAATTACTGGTGTAAATTCAAAATCACCATTTTCTGTTTCATATCCAAATGGTGTTCCATCTACCATAAACTGAACTTTGATTTCTCCTTCTTTATCGCCATCATGTTCATGAAATTCAATAATACCATCTGATTGTAAATTATTAATAATATCAGTGAATTTTTCTTTATCGGTAATTCTAAATATATTTGATTTTGTCCATGATAAATAATTTGCCATTTTTGTTTCCTCCTTTTATAAAAACGCCCATATAGCTCTTATTATAAAGCTATATGGGTTTTATTTATTTATTTTTTCTTTTTATAATCCACTTATCATCTTCATATCTAATTGGAGCATATTTTATTAATTTTTTCTTCACATTTTCGATGAACTCATCTTTTTTCTTCATATACTCCACTGGATCTAATTGCTCATTTTCATCCAAATATGTGAGTAATTGATCTCCTGTTTCAACTTCCACATATGGTGCATATTTAATTGGTATTAATTTTTTCTTTTCATGTTTCTCAAAAATCAACTTCAAACCAATTTGTTTAAAATATGCATTCAAAATTTCAACAGATCTGTTTTTGCAATCTGGACCTAATTCAATATTAATATTGAATGGATCTTTTGTCCACAACTCTTCCAACTCATTTCTTGCAATTGGAGACAGAGAATATATTAATAGTGCAGTAACGAATGTCTCTACACCAAGATGACTCATATCTCCAGATTCCATATCACCAAATCGTATTGGTGTGTTTTGATGAGTTGCCCTGTAATTTTTATTTGCCTTGGATCTTGTATTTTCATTTCTTAGATTAGTAGCAGATAGATTCGTTACAGAGAATTTTTCTTCTGCATATTGTTTTAATCTATAAATATACAAGTATCCACATGTTGCTTGTCTCTTGCTCTTAATATATCGATAATTTCCATTACTATCTTTTAGCGGTGAATATAAATCATATTGTTTGATCCACGGAAATCTCTTATATATCTCATTTAACTGATCTAGTGATACAGATTCTGTCATCGGTTTTATTGAAAGATATATAGATGGTTCACTGACTATGGAATTTAAAAAGAAATCTCTTTCATCATAGTTAAGAATTTCCAAAAGATCTCTCAATTCATTTGATTGACTTGGTGAAACCAAATCCAGAAATTCCAATATAATGGATAACGATTCATCTGCATCTAACACACCTGTATTTATATATTCAATAATTCTTTTTGAAATCATCGATAATGATTGCTCTTTTAACTGACCATCATTCAATCTATTTACACAAGTTGCTTGATTGAAATAAATATCAATCTTTTCACCTGTTTCTGTTTTGGCCATTAATTCATCTGGAACAATCATTGAAATAACACCTTTTCCTCCATATCGATTTGAAAGTTTATCTCCAATATGAGGATAATTATATTCCACTACTATAAAATCAATAATTGTGCCTGTATAAATTTTTGAATCTCTGAGATATTTTTTCTCATCCAATTCTTTCATACTAATAGAATATAATTTTTGCAAATCATCTGACATTCTTGTGCAACCATATATATCCATACACCTTTGCACAGTTGTTGTTAAATCCGATAAGAATCTTCTCTTTTCGTTATAATATTTTAAAAGTTGTTCATAAGAAGATCTTTCTTTTAAAGATTCTGGTGAATTAGAATAAATATCAATATCGATAACTTTTCCTTTTAAAGTTATCTTTTCATCTGATATCATAATTCGTTTCAGATTTTCCCATGACTGAGTAAATAATGCTTCATCGTTGTTATCTCTTCGAATACAACATAAAATATCTCCATCAATTTCTTCACCAATCTCCGGGAATGCTTTATAATAGTCATTATCTCCATGAATATTTAAAGGAATATCATTATCATTAATAATGACAGTTACTTTTTTAACCAATGGAGATCCTAACTTTTTCTGTGCGGATTCTGATATAATAATACCGTCTTCCATATTCTTTTCCATTGCGACATAGGTTGCCAGAAGATTCACACCATCACATCTATTTCCATATTCATCAAAAGCTTCTGATCTTCTGATTACTTCATTTTTCTCGATCGTATCTCCAACTTTTAATACGTCGATTACTGAGTTATTGTAAAGATATCCATATGTTTCTGTAATATGATTATATGAAACTCTTTCGATAACTCCTAATTCATTCGTTCTTGTATTTCTCGTTATAAGATAATAATGATGATTCGGTCTTTCTAAGAATTTTACAACTTTTCCTACAACCTCATATTCATCATCTGATTGAATTATAGATGATGAATGATCACCAAAACTATTCTCATATCCTGTTTGAATATAAGGTAATTCTGGTTTTAATAATGGTAAACTATGTTCGATATGGACACAGAACATTGTTTTTCGTGCTCCACTGTTATTTGCAGTGAATGGTTGCATTAGAGTTTTACCAAGAATTTGTTCTTTTGAACTTATTCGATCAATCTCTTTTGTAAGTTCTTCTTCAAAGTTAAACACTTTACCCATTGTTGCTATTCCTCCTTAATGTCCGTAACCTTCCGCTTTTTTAAACATGATATAAGGATAACACTGATATTTATCTGGAAAACCAAACATTTTACACTCTCTGTGTAAAAGTTCGCAGGGGTAACTGTCTTTTACACATTCTCCTGCGAACTCACAATTCTTTTTTCTTGCCATATAAACATTTTGGTCTGACATATTCATTCCTCCCTTTTTACATTAAATGCATTTTTCCATATGTATAATATATGATTTACTTTGCATTTAAGCAGCTTGGTTTAAAATGAAGGAATTAATATCAAATGATTTATCTTCCATTTCATCCTCTCCAGAATCATTAATCAATTCACTTAATGCTTTCATACAATATTCAGCAAATATTTCTTGTAATTCTGGACTTTCACTTAATTTTGTTTTAAACATCTTCTGAGAAAATTTAATATCGGATCTATCGCCAATATATAAATAAGCTCCAGCACCGTTGATATAACCAAATTCTTTTAATAAATAGAATAATGAAAGCTCTTCATCAAAACCTTCACTGTAATTAAATATAAGGCTAACTGTAGAATTCACAGGTGCTGTTCTGGATTTCAGAATTGTAATATCAACAATAGATGCATTAATTCCAAAACCATCTTTCTCTTTTAATTTAGTCCCATCATCAAGTCTTATTAAAAGATTTGATAAGTAAATCGGTGCCCTACCACCGGGTAATGTTTCACCGGGTTTCAAATAAGATACAAGAGCAGGTGTTTTAGAAAAAGCATTAATCTCTACTTTTTCTGTGATATGATTCACAATAAATAAAATAATATTTGCTTCTTTAAGCATTGGGATAACTCGTTTGAATAAACTAGAATTTGTTTTTGCGGCGGCAGTTGCTGACATCTGACCTGATAACTCTTCTTCATCTGTATATTTTTCTGGCATTAACATTGCTAAAGAATCCAGTATGTACACAGTAGGTTCAAGTTTATAGATAGGATCTCCATCTGTAGATAATAATCCTGTATCATACTCAAATTCTTCTCTATTTTCAATAACCTTGATATCATGGATCATTTTGATTCTTTCATAAAAATTCTCTGCTGTGATTCCACTATTTCTTGAAATATATCTTTCATTTAATTCTTGCCCATGCAATCCTGTCAGTTTTTCTTTTCTAGATTTTGTGATACCACCTTCAATGTCATCATGGAAAATACATGAAGTTTTAAATGGTTTTATGATATTAGATGCAGACTGCATAATAAACGTTGTTTTTCCACACCCTGATCTTCCTATAACCATTACCATAGAACCATCAACGATACCAATAGAATTATATTGATACTTAGTTCCATCTTTTTTATTTACATGAACAACCGTTCCATTCATAAAATCAAAAGATAAAAATCCAGTCGAATACGATACATCCTGTTCTGCTTCTTTTTTCATTCTAACATCTTTTTCTTTTGATGTTTTTTCTCTGAATCTGGTTGCTAATAAACCCATATTCTGATCTCCTTTCGAACAATTAATTTAATTATGTGTTCCGGTTTATGTAAAAAACAAAAAATAAATGGTTTAATGGATGTATGGAGAAATCAGCCTCCATACATCCATTTATACTAACAAGGAATATATTTGCCCATATTTTCCAATATATCAATCGTTTGATTAATTCTTGGATAATCCTGTCGGTTACAAGATCTAAGGTCAAACCTGACAGAATAGCCTCTTCTGATATTTGTATCATCGATAAAATTCAGAAGTAGCGTGTATAATAAATTTGATGGAAGCTCTTCAACAATATCCAACAGAGCCATGTTTATTATTCCATAGGTTTCTCTCTGGTGTTGATTCAGTGAAGTTACATCCATTTTATCGTACATCACGCCTTCAAACAGATCGGTGAAATGTGAGAAATAACCAAGTTTTTCATATAATTTCACAATTGTACTTTCTTCAATATTCTCTTTGATATTAAGAATTATTCTATTAATTCTCGATACTTGTTTGAAAGGATTTGCTGATGAGTATCTAGCCACAGATAAATCACCAGAAAGATCTTCTGTAAATCCAATCTCCATTAAAATAGGAATTAAATCTCTATTCACAATCTTTCCAAGATTTTTAAGAAGATGATAAAGAGGACTATCTTCTATCTTTCTGGTTAATGCAAATATCACATTACAAATTTGGATCTTTTCCTGCTCTGTGATATTTATCTTGTACATTGCGGATGAAAAGGCTATTACAAATCTAGCATTAGTGAAGAATCTTTTTAATATATTGATATCCTCAAATGCCATTTTCATAATTTGTTTGTAGCAATCAAAACAGATCTTAGAAAGATCATCATCCGAACATTCATCGATGTTTAAATGATGTATCAAAGTTGTATTTATTTTTATATTATCGGTTATGGATAGTTTCATCTCGGGAGATATTTTTTTCTCCCGAGATTTTACTTTCTCTAAATAGTCAAACATTAAAGTCCTCCCTTCTTAGAGTTTTAATAATGCATCGATGTCCTCTCCAGTATCGAACATTGAGTCATCATCGAACTGCATTTTATCAACAGAATCAAAGAAACTATCTTTCGATTTGTTGATGGTACTTGTAGCATCTTTGTACTGTTCATAAATAGTCTGAACTTCTTTCATTGGCATTGCAAGTCCTGCCATAATCACAGAAATAACTCTTGGAGCTTTCTGCAAATACTGTCTATGTGTGAACACTTCGAATGCAAGTCCAAATTTTTCTTTAACCACCGGAAGAATATCCATATAACTGGACTCATTTTTCTCACAATTATAGATAAGTCCAAGTCTAGCCATATCCATATTATCAGGATCCGGATTACAAAGAGTATCAAGAAGTTCCGTAACTTCTTTTCTTGTCTGTTCAATATTTTTGATTTTATCATCAAAAATCTGTGTTGCTACAATCATGTATCCCGGAGTCGTTCTGAGCTTATGAAGCTCTCTTTCATCCAGATTCTGTTCAACATCTGTATCGCTAATCTGTCCTCCCAGAATAACAGACAATGATCTACAGAATTCGGAATTCGCTTTTGCTTCAATAGCAGAATCATTCGTGTCATCAGCACTTTCCGCTAACTTTTCATTAGAGATTACCTGCACAGTATATTTCTTTCCGGAAAGATCTTTAAAGAACTCTATGGTGTTTCTTAACCCACGAATATCTTTTGCTCTACCAATGAAAGCATAAATCATTACCGGAACTCCAAGTCCGGCAATATAATCTGCAAATACAACAGTAGACCCTGATCCTGATCCACCATCTGTTGATGTAACCATAATAACCTGATCTACCATTTTACCACTCTCGTCTGTAAGGAACTTTTTAAGATCAAACATATTGTTTTTGATCACAAGTTCCGCCTGACGTTTTGAAATATTTCTGTCTTTTCCGGTTCCTCCAACATTTCCCGGAAGTTCGAAAATTTGTCCTCCGTATGTTGAGGGTATATCTGTCGTGGTAGAATTGATGAGAAGAACATCGTCGCCCTCAATGATTCCACACTCCTGTGCTAAGATTGCTGCTTTGTTTCCAGCTGCACCTAATGCCAATAATTTCTGTTTCATATTACTTATACCTCCTATATTAAATAAGTTCATACAATTAGGATCATACAAATATCCCAATCATATATATTTGTTAAAGTATAAAATCCCCTATATTTTTATACTTCAACATGTATCAAATTTATAATATATTAATATAAAAATATCAATTTACATTTTGTTTCTGTTTTATTTTCATCACTTCATCTGTTTTGGTTGGTACTTCAAGTTTTAACATTTCTTCTAGGAAATAATTTCTCAAAGAAGTTATAAATTGTTTCGTGAATTTCGCTACCATTGGATCTTCCATAAATTTTTTCCCTGTGCTACAATTCACGTTTTGATGCAAAAAACTAAAGGTCTTTTGAATCAAAATTGGATCTGGCAAATCTGTAATATCATCCTGAGTCTTTCTGTGTATTATAATGTCATTTAATCGATTAACATTATCAGAATAAAATTTTAAATCATTTAATAACTTTTCCAACTGCTTCTCGCATTCAAAAATTTTCATATTATTATCTACCTATTTTCATATAATTTTGAATTCTTTTTTATTGTAAAAAGGCGAATCAAGACAGAAACCAGCAGCTTTGGGATGTCCACCACCTCCAAAATATTCTGCTATTTTTGAGCAGTCCATATCATCATGTATTGTGTAAACACTATGTCTCCATATACCTTTTTCATTCGCATATACCATCACAAAATCATAATCATAAATAAGACTTCCAAAAACTAAAGAATTGAACGTTGTGTGGTTTACAGCTATTCCTTTCTTCTTATTATCGTATACTGATTTTTCATAGAAAAGAATATCTTGAGCGTAATCTTTAATTATTTCTTTATTTCTTTTATCTACATAGTTTCTAATGACTCTGCCATCCGAAACCATTCTAGTCACTCTTGCTGTTGAATTTGTTCTTTTCTCTGTTAATAGAGTATAAGCTTCTGAATATGATTCTATTGTACATCCATAATTGAAATCTAAAACATCTTCATCGATATCGAATATGTCGTATCTATGAGTCATCATGATTAATCCTGGACAATCGAATTCATCAAGATAATCCAAAGCTTCTACATACTGTACTTTATAAAACGAATTATTCTTTTGCTCTAAAGTTTCAATGATTGCATTTTCTGTTGGCAATAAAGGTTTATCTTTCATCGTATAAATATAAGACAAACCAGCTCCGGATATTCCGATAATTCTATAACCATCTATCTCTGCCAATTCTGGATATTTTTCTATATATTTAATAGAACTAACATGATGATCAATCCATACAAGGTTACATCTCTTTGATAATGCTAAAATAAAATCTTTATTTTTATCATTTGATATTGAATAATCCACAATAAAGATTGTTTCAAAATCTTCCGTTTTAAGTTCGTTTTCCTTGATCATATCTTCTAATGAGGATTTATAATCAACCTCCATTGTATCTATAATCACATTTTTATCTTTTAAAAACTGTCCTATTATTGCTGCCGAAACGTATCCATCCCTATCATTGTGATGAATAATCAAAGCCAATTTTGTTGATTTCATAATTTTCCCTCCTGAACACATTTTTATTATTCATTTGTAATAAACGCTTTAAAAATGAAACACCCACATGGAAACAATATCCATGTGGGTTTCGGTTTTATTTCTCTTTTTTATCGTCCTGATCTTCTTTTTTGGTTTCTTCTTTCTGTTCATTTAAAGGAAACACTCCGAGACCAAGATCGCCCTGTTCTGTGATTACAGAACCATAGTTGTTATTATCCATAATTCATCCCTCCTTTATATTATTTATATGTCATTGTCATAATATACAATTATCCTCTTTTTAAATTACTCGATGTGTAATTATCTTGATTAATAAGGTTTGTACTTAAATGAGAACCTATCATAAATACGTTCATCAAATTCTTGGAAAGTGAATCATCGATTTCATTTGGTAGATCTTTCAATCTAACCATACCAGTGGATGCAATATTACTATACATTACATTCTTTGATAACATAGCATCCGCTTTTGGTTTTGCGAACTCTTCTAGAGTTTTATCCAACCCTAATGTAGTAAGAGACTCAAATTCTCGTTCGGAAGTTCCTGCACCTTTATCTTGACCGTTTAATCTTCCGGATTTCATATCTCTATTTTCAATCTCGGCAGCCCATTTGTTTTTCTTAGTGATCATCTGTTGAACTTTTTTATCGTAATTATATCCAACTAAACACTTCTGACTTTTTACCGGCTTGCCATTTTCATCTTCATATAGAAATCCAAGATTTATTTCTTCCATTAGAGGAACCCCAATAACTTTTAACGCTTTCTCTACGTCATTCATAGTTGGTTCTACCACGGAAGGTCTGTAATGAAATTTAAACGGAAATTTCGTTTTCATCATTTTTAAAAACTGCTCATCACTCATTTGTGAAAACATTTCTTTGTAATAGTCAGAATTAGTACGAGATTTATCCAAAGTATCAAAAAATTTAATAATTAATGCTTCGACATCCTGTCTTTGTTTTTTTGTCATAAAGATTTCCCCCAAATATTAAGGAGTCTCTGTATCTTCTTCAAGAAGTTCTCCCAAATCATTCCAATAGTTGTCGCAATCACAATCACCACTTCCTGTATTTCCATCATCCACAACAGGAAGAATATCCAAAATGTCATCAATATCAACTTTATAACGTATCGCTTTGTAATCAGTGGAACAATCTAATTCAATAATTGAAGACAATCTTTTTGAACCATAAAGTTGACTCTCAACAATTCTACTTGGAAATATATTAGTCACTTTTCCTTGTCTTGTTAATTTAACCCCATTTCTCCTGAATACGATATTAATCGTATCTCCAATGTTTACAGTTAAGGCTTTTACTGATTCGTCTTCAAACTTAAGATCTAACTCAACATAGAATTTCATTTTACTTCTATTATCTAAAAGCATTATTCAACCTCCTTATAAGCATTCCATTAATTATTTAAATGTTTAAGCTATCGATCAAAAAGCTCTCAATGAACCACAACAACATAATAAAAACTAAGAAAGGAGAGGAACATATTGCTCAAGAAATGCAGAATTATTCCCAAAGTAGGAATCCCTGATATTTTAAAACTACAGCGTATCGAATATCCTTGCGAAATGGTATTGAATGAGCGGGAAATTCGTAGAGCTGTAAGTTTTGCAACTGTTTATGAGATTTTAGAAGATGGTTCTGAAATTCTCTTGGATGAATATAATTTTGACGATGTTCATGAAACTACAGAAGAACCACTTCCACCAACTGATGATCCTGATATCAATTATGTTATTGGTCTGGAAGAGGGTGTAACCACTGTTGATGTTGCTGGTTTAAATACCGGAGGTATTAATAAAATTCGTATATATAGATAAAAAGGAGGAAATTAAATAATGGCATATCAATACACACCGAATGTTTATGGAGTTTATGATCCAGAAAAATCTTTTGAAGAGAATAAAACAAACAATGCTGTTTTAACTAAGGAAAAACTTGATAGACTGGAAGATCAGGTAAAAAAGAATAGTGCAGATATTACAGTAGAGGTTGTCAATGGAGAACCTTCTGAATCTACTGTTTCTTTTGATGATGCTCAAGGAGTTAGAAAGATCACCGTAAAAATTCCGGAACAAGAAACTGTGGATGCTTATACAAAATCCGAGGTTGACGAAAAAGTATCTGGTCTTATTAATGGAGCACCAGAGACAGCTGATACATTAAAAGAACTTGCTGATCTTATTAGTGAAAATGAAGATGCAGTAGATCTTCTTAATGCAGCTATTGGTAATAAAGCAAACAAAGCAACTACACTTGCTGGATACGAGATTTCCGATGCTTATACCAAGGAAGAAGTAGACGAAAAAATTCCAAATGTGTCTGGAAAAGCAGATAAGTCTACCACTCTCGAAGGTTATGGAATTACAGATGCTTATACCAAAACTGAAGTAGATAGTAAGATTCCGGATATCTCTGGAAAAGCAGATTCCGAGAATGTTTATACGAAGGAAGAAGTTGATGGTAAAATCCCTGATGTATCCGATAAAGCGGATAAAGCTACTACACTTGCTGGATATGGTATTGAAGATGCATATACAAAAACAGAAGTGGATGGTAAAATTCCTAATATTGAAAGTAAGGCCGATAAAGCAACAACACTTGCAGGTTACAACATCAGTGATGCGTATACCAAAGCTGAAATTGATGAGAAGATTCCGGATATTGAAGGAAAAGCTGATAAATCTACTACTCTCCAAGGCTATGGAATTACAGATGCTTATACCAAAACTGAAGTAGATAGTAAGATTCCGGATATTTCTGGAAAAGCTGATGCTGAAGATGTCTACACTAAAGAAGAAGTAGATGGTAAAATCCCCAACATCGCAAATAAAGCTGATAAATCCACAACTCTCCAAGGTTATGGCATTACAGATGCATATACCAAAGCTGAAGTGGACGAGAAAATCCCTGATGTGTCTGATAAAGCAGACAAAGCAACTACGATCGCTGGATATAGCATCAGTGATGCTTATACAAAGACAGAAGTTGATAATAAGATCAACGCAATTATTGTTTCTGGAGCCACCGCAAGTAGACCGGAATCTCCCAAAGCAGGACAAGTATATTTTGACACTGATCTTGGAAAACCCGTATTCTATACAGGCTCTAAGTGGGTTGATGCAACAGGAACTGATGCTTAAATAAAAATAAAGAGGATATAGGGATTACCCTATATCCTCTTTTTATATTAATTATTTTGAAGTGGAACCAAATCCACCATTTCTTATTTTCTTTTCATAATCACTATCATCACATGTCAAACCAAACATTTGAAAAATTCCCTGACAATACGCATCACCTTTTTCTATTTTTATGTCATAATGATTCGGATTATATAATTTCACCATTATATGACCTTCGTTGTCCGAATAAAAATAATCTGCATCTATGATTCCGACTGTGTTTGATAAACTAATTCTATGTTTAAATCCCATACCTGATCTTGGATAAAGAGCTAAGAAAAAATTTGGATCAACGAATTTAACACGTAATCCGGTTGGGATAATATAAGAATCTTTTGATGGAATGGTGAAAGAATAAGCTGCAAAAAAATCATAGCCTGCTGAAAGCACTGTAGATCTTTGCGGCATTTTCATTTCTTCAAGAAAAATATTATCAATCTCGGAATCTTTTCCCCATTGTTCAAATGAAATTTTTTGAAAATAAGCTACTCCTGACATATTAACATCCTCCTTCTATTTTTTTATTAAACTGTATCGTTTTCATTAAAACTTTATATTAATAGATTAAACGATAGAAGGAGAAGTTATGATATGGAATTTATAGGTAATGATATTCATAAAACAGATAAAAACGTTTTAAATGAAGTTTATTTTGGTGAAACAAATGATATTAAAGAATTAATCCAAATTCTTCACGATTTTCGTGAACCCTATATTGGAAAAAAGAATTTTTCTTATGTATTTCCAGGCTCCAATACACATCCAAAATTACTTGAATTATCAGAAAAGCTTGAAGAGATGTTTGGATTTGGTGCTGTGGATTTAAATATTATTAATGCTCCATATATGAATGCTATGACACATCCTGTTTGTTATAATTATGGTTGTGAAGATCCTGCCAAACATATTCATTCAAATGCAAAAGGTTTTTATTTCGATAAAGAACTGAAATATGTAACACAAATTAGTTACACATCAAATGTATTCTTGAATGATATGTTTACAGATAGAGAGATTCTTGCAGTTTTATTACATGAAATTGGTCATAGTTTTGTATTAGTGCAAAAACAAATGGTTCCATTAGTAGAAAGTAGAAGACAGATGTCTATCATACAAACTATAATTGCAGCTATATTGTCTATGATGCTACTTCAGTTTGGTACAGCAACCGTATTACTCAAATCTCTTGTAACAAACAACAATACGTATAAATTATTTAAAGCAACCATTCAGAAACATATTAAGAAAACCCAAATAGGAAAATTTAAAGATGTTGTAGATCAAAGTTTTGATATCTTTAAAATGATGTATAAAAAAGGATTCAGTGTTTTAAGTAATATATTTGGTATCAACAATATCAACAAAGCTTTAACTATACTCATGTCAGGATGGATTGGAACTGATGCTTATAAGAATAAAATAGCGAAAAACAATCACGAAATAAATGCATTAGATCGCTCCATGGAATATTTTTCCGATAACTTCCCTGCTTCTTATGGTCTTGGAATGGATTTAACTTCCGCTTTAAGAAAAATGGAATTTTCGGATACAAGTGACTTTAACAAAACAGTTGATAAAATAGCATCTCTTAATCCGATTAATATGCTTTTAGGAGAAATGGTTAAAGTACCATATTATGAATTATTGAACAATCTTGATGTTCATCCTAAGTATGCAAACCGTGTTTCTAAAATAGAACAAGATCTTAAGAAAGAACTTGCAAAAGGAAACATGAATCCGAAACTGAAAAAAGAATTACAGGATACATTAAAAGAAATTAAAAACTTGAAACAAGATTTCAAAAAGACAGCGAAAATAAAAGATTCAGATCCAAATGCATATAAAAAGATTTGGATGGCAGCTTTTATGGATGAAGAAGATTTCTTAAATAAATCAGAAGATAAAATGACTTCTATGAAAGATAGAGATAAATTTTATGAGAAAATGTATACAGAACATGCTGAGCTTTTTGAAATCCCTGAATGTGGATATGACCCCTATGAATTCATGTAAAAATTACCCAATTATGGATTTAACCATAATTGGGTAATTTAATCACATACTTAATAACATTTGCATATTCTGATTAATTTCTTGATTTCTAATACAATTATCAATATCTTTATCCCAATTAAATCTATCTGTTGTTACTTCAACATTTGGATATCCATATTTGATCAGATCTTCTTTTAGATTTTCAGCTTGCTGTTGGTCAAAATATGCTTTAATTTGAATTCCAGTATACCATTCTTCTTCATTTTTAAAAAATAATAAAGGTGAAGGATTATGTCCCAGTCCTTGAATTTTTTGTTCCAAATCATCAGTAAGAACAGTATTTGGAATTATCACCCTATAGATATTATCATTTGATTTATTGATGTTATCGTTTTCCTTCGATAAAACTTTTTCTACATCTCCATTGACATATCTCCTATAATCATCACTAATTGTTTCATATTTCTGGTAAGTTTGAATATCGGATCTTAAATAATCCATGTTATAGAAACCATGCCATGAATTCCACCAATTTTCAAAACAATATTCTACATCAACAGCCATTCCAGACTCGTAAGCTTCTTTATGAGAAATGACTCCAGAAACCCCTATGGTTGTTTTTTGTAATATTCCTGAAATAGTTTTAATCAATGATTCCCTAACTTGTTCAAAATATTGGTTACTATCGTCTATTTCCACAATATCAGAATTCTTTGTTTGTGGCAAACATACAACGATATCTATTGCTTCTCTATCATAAGAGCCTAATAAACCTACACCAGAGATATTAGAATTGTTATAAGTGTCAATAAAGTTTGTATTTATAACTGTAAATTCTGATTCTTTAATACCTATGACATAATGAGGTAGTTGGCCTGGATCTTTATTTATCGTGTATTCTTCTATATTTTGTGATTGAGTTCCTATTGGACTTAAATGAATAACAACTCTTGTTTTATTCATATTTAATCCTCCTTACTTATTGGATTTATTGATCATAAGAGCATAATAGAACAGTACTGATTTATAATAAGACGATTTGGTCGCTGCTCTGGATTTTCTTTTGCGATACTGTGGAGATGTTTCATCCAACCAATGTTCGATAATTTCTTTTTGCCTGATAATATTTTTATTCTTTGAATTAGGTTTTGATGATATAGCCCAAGTTACAAATTTATATGATACAACATCTGTATCATTTGTTGTAACTATATATTCACTAACTAATATTCTAAGAAGTTCTTTAATTAATGGAATATTTTCATTATCGTCTTGTATTCCTTCAATGATAGACTTTACTTCATCAACTTTTACGTTAGAGTCACTTGCCATTTTACAAATACGATAATCAACAGCATTTGTATTAATATAATTCATAGTATTTTCCACATAACGTTCTATTAGTAAAGAATTACTATCTGCAACTCTATATGTTTCTTCATCTTCACTATCAGAGTCGAAAGATAAATAATTTCCTTTTTCATAAGCTTCATAAAATAAAGAAGCTATATTACCAAGCATAGATTTAATTCTACCATGCAATTGCTGAATAATATCTTTGATATCTTCATCATCTGGATTTTGGAATTTGTCTTTATATGTTTCCAGCCATGTACGACATAGACTTCTAATAGCCCCAAATACGCTTCCTTCTCGTTTTAGATCGTATTTCTGTGTGAGCATATTATTTACCACATAATCCATCACATGCCTATTTTCAGAAGGTGGTATTTTCCATTTATTATAATGAATGGAAGGATAAAATTTACCAGAAAACGCTAAATAAATAGCAGATAATTCAGCATTCTTCTGATCTCCTTTTAATATAAAATATCTAATACACATCATAACAGCAATTGTCAATTCATCTTTTGCTGCTCTTGGGTTAAAACTTTGTATTTCCCAATAATATGTATTAGTCAGACCTTTTGTGATATCTCTTTTATTTACTTGAATACTTCTAAAGAATTCATTTCTGTCTTCTTCTCCATAATATATACGATCATAAGGAGCAACATCATAAATACTTTTTGCTCTTCGTTGGAAAAATATTTGTATATTTCTCCTATATGAATTTATATGTTTTGATAAATTTTTTTCTATTATAGGATATATATCAGTCACTATTGCATTAGTTTGCTTCATAATATCACCTCAAGTTTTTCATTAATATAATGTTGTGGTTTGGGTATTTATTATAAAAAATAATTTTATATTTATAAGTGTCCCAATCAATATAATTGGGACACTTATAAATAATCAAACACTCAATAACTTTATATTTTAATTTACTTTATCCTTAAATTCTTCTCTAAAAGATTTAGATAAAGATTGATATCTAGATATATTATACCAATTTACTTTATCTTTAAACTCTCTAATGAAATCTTCAGATAAAGTTTGATATTCAGATATAAAAACCCAATTTACTTTATCTTTAAATTCCCTTATAAAAGATTCAGATAATTTCTGACGTATGGATATATAATACCAATCCACCTTATCTTGAAACTCCATAATAAAGTTTTCAGATAATTTTTGATACTGAGATATATAATACCAATTTACTTTATCTTTATATTCTCTTATAAAAGATTCAGATAAAGTTTGATATTCAGATATAAATAACCAATTTACTTTATCTTTAAATTCCCTTATAAAAGATTCAGATAATTTCTGACGTATGGATATATAATACCAATCCACCTTATCTTGAAACTCCATAATAAAGTTTTCAGATAATTTTTGATACTGAGATATATAATCCCAATTTACTTTATCTTCAAATTCTCTAATAAAAGATTCAGATAAAGTTTGATATCTAGATATCCAATCCCAATCTACTTTATCTTCAAATTCTCTAATAAAAGATTCAGATAAAGTTTGATATCTAGATATATAATCCCAATTTACTTTATCTTGAAACTCTCTAATGAATTTTTCAGATAATTTCTGATATATAGATACCATATCCCAATTTACTTTATCTTTAAATTCTCTTATAAAGTCTTCAGATAAATACTTACGTGTAGATATTTCAATCCAATCCCCATTATATTTATCTATTATTTCTTTATATTCTTTTTTCATAATATTATATCCCTTTCTTATTTATAATTTATCATTATGATAATATATATTTAAAATATTTAATTTTAACAAAAAATAAATATAAATATATAGAGTTGTATTTGAACAACTCTATATATTTATGAATTGTTTAATTTACTTTATCCTTAAATTCTCTTATAAAATTTTCAGATAAAGTTTGGTGTATGGATATCCAATTCCAATTTACTTTATCTTTAAATTCTCTAATAAAATTTTCAGATAATTTTTGATATCTAGATATATAATACCAATCTACTTTATCTTTAAACTCTCTAATGAAATCTTCAGATAAAGTTTGATATTCAGATATAAAAACCCAATTTACTTTATCTTTAAATTCTCTTATAAAAGATTCAGATAATTTCTGACGTATGGATATATAATACCAATCTACTTTATCTTTAAACTCTCTAATGAAATCTTCAGATAAAGTTTGATATTCAGATATAAAAACCCAATTTACTTTATCTTTAAATTCTCTTATAAAAGATTCAGATAATTTCTGACGTATGGATATATAATACCAATCTACTTTATCTTCAAATTCTCTTATAAAAGATTCAGATAATTTTTGATACTGAGATATATAATACCAATCCACCTTATCTTGAAACTCCATAATAAAGTTTTCAGATAATTTTTGATACTGAGATATATAATCCCAATTTACTTTATCTTCAAATTCTCTAATAAAAGATTCAGATAAAGTTTGATATCTAGATATATAATCCCAATTTACTTTATCTTGAAACTCTCTAATGAATTTTTCAGATAATTTCTGATATATAGATATTTTGCCCCAATTTCCATTATATTTATTTATTATTTCTTTATATTCTTTTTTCATAATATTATATTCCTTTCTTATTTATAATTATATTATAATCTATCTTTAAATTCTTCTCTAAAAGATTTAGATAAAGATTGATTTCTTGATATATATATCCAATTTACTTTATCTTGAAATTCTCTAATAAAAGATTCAGATAAAGATTGACAAATGGATATATATATCCAATTTACTTTATCTTTAAATTCTCTTATAAAATTTTCAGATAAAGTTTGGTGTATGGATATCCAATCCCAATCTACTTTATCTTTAAATTCTCTAATGAAATCTTCAGATAAATCTTGATTTCCTGATATATTATTCCAATCTACTTTATCTTTAAATTCTCTAATGAAATCTTCCGATAAATCTTGACTTTGTGAAATCCAACCCCAATTTACTTTATCTTTAAATTCTCTAATGAAATCCTCTGATAAAGTTTGAAAAATAGATATACATTGCCAATTTAATTTATCTTGAAACTCTCTTATGAAAGATTCAGATAATTTTTGTTTTGAAGATATGTTATCCCAGTTTACTTTATCTTGAAATTCTCTTATAAAATTTTCAGATAATTTTTGATATCTAGATATATTATACCAATTTACTTTATCTTTAAACTCTCTAATGAAATCTTCAGATAAAGTTTGACAAATAGATACCCAACTCCAATCTATTTCATCTTTAAATTTTCTTATAAAATTTTCTGATAATAAATATTTATGTGTGTATATAGAATCACAATCTTTATCATATTTATCTACTATTTCTTTATATTCTTTTTTCATGATATTATATTCCCTTCTCATAAAAATATAAATTCTATATAGAGAATATTCTTTATATAGAATTTATAATCATTTTTTATTATACATCTATTGTTTGTTCTCCTGCTAAATAAACAAGATCAACATCATTAATAGTTATTGTCACTGTTTTTTGTTTCAATTTGTTTTTAAGAACTTTTGTATTGTATATAACAGCTTCTTTAAAACGTTGTGGATCATCATCGAATATAGGATTACGTTGACATGTAATTCTATAGCACAACTCCCCTCCTTTCGGAGATCCCCATTCTTTTGAATACACTGTCACAACTTGATCAATAACACCAGATACATATTGTATTGGATTTTTTTGAGAAATATTCTGATATAAAATACACATATCTTTTAAACTGATATCTGGTCTTACCGATAAACTGTCAGCATCGGGATCATATCCTTCTATAATACCTATAATGATTTCATACTTTTCTGTTTTCATTATTCCACCTCAATTCTTACCAATGCATTATTTTTTGTGTTGATCATTTTGGTTCCAGTTGATATAGAAGACATAATGGGAATATCTTTCACCAATATCTCCTGTACCCCATTCATGCATTTAACAATAAGTTTATTATTATCATTTAAAACATTTACGGAAAATAACTTATCTCCTCTTGCAAGTTTGATTACGTTACTTCCGGCTTTGTTTCTATCAGATTTAGGTAATGCACTTGCAGATATTTTATTTATTTTCCCACTTTCTGTTGTGGCTATAATATATGGAGCTGAATTCATAGATAATACCGTAAATCCATCTACAGGTTCTTTGGTATTCATTGCAAAATTACCCAATGTAGATCTTTTGAAATGTGGTACCTGATCCATTCCAATTCTTAGAGCCTTCTTATCAGAATAAACGATAATATCAGTATCAAATGGAACAATCTGCACATCTTTAACCACATCTTCTCCATTAATCTTTGTATATAGCAATCCAGATGGAGCCACATTCATGAAATCATCCAAATCCATTTTCTTGATATAATTGTTTTTTGTAACTATCGTCAAGAAATGTTTTTGTTTATTTTTAGCATAAGAAGTCAATACTGGTTCATAAATCACTTTAATGATATCACTCATTAATCCCTTAATCAATATACGAATATCAATACCAACTGAATTCTTTTCGGTAACTGGAATTTTATGCACTGGAAGTTTAAACACTCTTCCTTTTTCTGAGAATAACAAAATGTTTTCTGTATTGTCTACCTTTAATACATGTCTCGGATTATCTCCACGATATACATATACAGGATCAGACTCATTAATCTTTTTTACATAATTATTCTCAGTTATAATTACTTTGAATCTTCCAGATGGAATTCCATTAGCTTCTGATTTCTTGATAATACGACTTCTTCTTGGTTTTCCATATTTCTTTTTATAATACAGAAGTTCATCAATGATTTCATTTTTTATCAACTCATCATTTGTGATTTTCTGTAAGCACTCTTTCTCAATTTCTTTGCACTTCTTATAATCTTCTTTATATTTACTCAAATAAGCAATTGATAAACTCTTTAAATTTGCATTGATAATAAACTTTGCTTGAATATCAGTTATTTTCAATTTCTTGATAAGATATTCAATCAGATCATTATCATCAATTGTCTTTCTATTCCTTATCATATGGATGATTTCATCTATTTGACCACTTTCAAGAGCTTTTATATAAGCTTCTTTCTTATGATATTCTGTACGAGCATTTTGCAACTGTATACAATAATATCTTGTTTTTGTATTCATTCTTTGCATAATAAAAGCTTGAAGATAACTTTTATAAGACATTCTTATCAAATGGATACCATCCAATACTTCAAAATTTACTGTGAATGAAGATTCCAATGAAGTATTTTTATATAAAATTTCTTTTACATAATTCGGATCGGATCCTCTTCTTAATTTGATGATAATTCTCATATCATTTTTATTAGAATCTTCAACAATATCTGTAATCTGAGGAATCTTCCCAGCTTTTACCATATCAATAATCTTATATTTTTCTCCACCATTCTCAGCTTTTCCTTTATCGAAATAAACCATATCAGGTGTAGATTTAATAATTAACCAATAACAGTCTTTATGTTTTTCAGTCTCAATTCTAGCTCTAGCTCGAAATGTTCCTCTTCCTTTATTGGAAATAGATTTCCAATTCGCTTCAATAATATCACAAGGCATACACTGATCTGGAATTAACACTACTGGTGCGTCTGGATTGTGTATAAGATTTATAGTCGCATCGATAACATCATTGATACTATGAGAAGGTATACCTGTTGTAAATCCAACAGAAATACCAAATGTTCCATTAATTAACAAATTCGGAACTTTTGCTGGAAAATATTCTGGTTCCACATCCAGATTATTATAAGTTGGTGCCCAGTCAACAACTTGTTTATTATCCATCATTTCGGATAATAAACATTCGATAGAATACTGGGATAATTTTGCTTCTGTATATCTTGGTGCAGCTGCACCATCACCCTGCATAGAACCAAAATTGGATTGATTTTCAATCAATGGTTCATAACACTCCCACCAGTTGGTCAAATGCTTGATAGCATCTGCAATAGCTGCATCTCCATGAGGATGCAAATTACCCATCGTATCACCGACTATTTTTGCAGTTTTCATAAATCTTTTATCACAATGACCATATTGAAGCATAGCATACAAGATTCTTCTTTGAGATAACTTTAATCCATCCCTCCAATCCGGGACCATTCTTCTTCTACTGGTTTCTATAGAATAAATTGCCATGTGGGTTTTATATTGTTCTACCACATTTTTATTTTCTATAATCTCCATTTCTAACCTTAATCCTCCTTATTTTCTTAATATATGGTTATATTAGTCATAAAATCGGATAGGAACGTTTTTATAATTAGATTTAGCACCACCTAATTTTAATGGACCTACATCTTTATTTAATGAATCATTTTCTGATTTACTAGTTTCTATATTTAATGATAATTTATTATATTCAGAAGCCTTAGCATTTCCATTTCCACTACTAAATACTTTATTTCTTCCACCCAAATAAACATCATGTTCCATTACCGCTATGGGTTCTCCAACACCATTAAATGTAGCATCCAATAAAACTTTCGGTTGTACCGTGACTCTTTTATTCTGATCATTGGTCAAAGTATATGCACCATATTTATTTCTTTTTAATAAATGACCGGGATCAGACCACATCATTTTCATTGATCGTACTTCACCTTTTCTATTAATCTGATATCCATTATATCCAGGTATGTGATACCAAATATTTGTATACGAATTACTCATTGATATTCCCCTTTCTTTTATATAAATAATTATTATCATTATCTTATTTATAATATACAAATAAAAAATAAAATTGATTTATAACCACAATTATATTTTATGAAATATAATTGTGGTTATATCATTTGATAATAGATGGACTATCTTTTTTCATTATATCATGATGAAAATTAGAATATTGCGATTCATTATATATCCGTGAAAATTAGGGGCAAGTGATTCATTAGTTCCATTTGAAAAGTAAAAGCACGTGATTCATTAGATTATTATGATAAATTATATTATTATGATTCATTATTGTCTGTTGAAAAATTGTTCAACTTGATTCATTAAAACAACCGTGAAAATCATCTCTTTATTATTCATTTATTTTATAGATAATTCAAATTAATATGCAATACTGGATCAAAATCCAGTATTGCAATCATCAAGTGTTGGATAAATCTTATCTGGAATTTTCAATCCAAATTTTTTCAACACTTCTTCATATGGAACTTCCGGTTTGATATAATCCGTATGCATACGGACATCCTCTCCATTAACTTCACAAGCTCCAAGAATATATGGAACTCTTGGCGCTGTTCCGTATTCCACAATATACCAGAATTCATAGAGATGAGATAAAAGAATTTTTGTTGCATATCTCCTCGCTCTCATCTCAATATGTCCAGCTGGTAATTTTCCGCTGACATAAACTGCTTTCACATTTTTCTTTGTGACATTGCAATCCTGAAGTTTTTTAGCAGCCTGATCTGCATAATCACCTCTTTCATTTTTAATTGTTTCGTATGCTTTACGATCAGCATATAATCTTCCGTATAAGGATTTCGGGCGATTATGGTTTTTGTTCCATGTATCACCTATCAGATAACATGTCTTCTTTAACCTTGCATTAAACGGCGGCATTGCAAGATATTTCTCTAAGTCATCCGTTGTAAAGTATGGTTTAAACACTTCATCTTTTTTACAACGGAATTTATGTCTTCCATGAACACCATTGATAATCTGAGATGGCCTACGATTGACTTTCGCATCTACAGCAACCATATCAATGATTGAAGGTACGAGAAATCTACGATCATATTTCATCATGATTGTTGTTGCAATTTCTGTAGAAATAGAAGCAAATCCTATTTCTTTAGAAACCAGAAGTGAATTCTTATTATTGCTGTTTACCCAATGGACAAGATCCTTCGGATCACAAACATGCGGATTATCATTCGGATCCCATTTAAGGATACCCTCTTCATCCACATGTTTTCTAACATCTACCAAGAACGCTTTCATTATTCTTGTTGCAGATGTTTTTGTAATTTCGTCACCATGGATCTCTTCCTGCTTAGATCTCGCAATTTCATTGTATTTATCAACAATGTCCTTGGCTTTCTCTTTACCAAGATATGGAATAACATTGTTATTCAATCCAGCGTAAGTCCAAAAAGAACCAGCCGACTGTGCTTCTGTAATATCAAGGAAAGCATACAATCTTGCTGCTGTTAACCCACCTATTCCTGTTATCTGTTTTAAATAGTAAGTTACTGGGTTGTAATCTGTGAAAAATTCGATAATTTTCACGATATTCTTTTCAGTGTTTTCAACCTGCGTCATGATGATCTTCGCCGCATCAAAACCATCACCATCTACACCCTGTAAGATTGATCTCTGCTGATTCTGCATTGCAATTCTGATCTTCTGAACCTGGTCATAATTATCGACCAAACATCTCATTCTTTTCTTGGATAATGTAGTTCCATCGATTTTGATCGTGTCTTTCTTAAACCTAGAATAGTCTAATCCTATCTCGATAATATCAAGATAGTTTCCAACAGAATCGATTTTGCCCTGAAAATCATCCTCAAGAACACGTTTAGCGGCACCCCTTTTGTATTCTTCGAACAATTCATTCTTCATCTGTTCTTGTTCTTCTTTGTTCGTTTTTGTTCTCATTTGTTTTCTCCTTTTCTTTTGAAAAATTTTTGATAATATGATTCATTAAATGAATTTGAAAAATACTTCAATGTGATTCATTAATTAAATTTGAGAAATTAAACACAGTGATTCATTTGAAGTTAATGAAAAATTTGCGTGATTGATTAATTATACCATAAACCATATTATCATTTTTATAATATATAACTAATAACTCGCAAATTTACAAAAAATAAAGACCTAGGGTTGTTTTATCCCTAGGTCTTTATTTTAACTTAATAAATCAAATCTCGTTACTTTTACGTCTTTTAATAACAGGTCTTTATTATCAGAATAATATCTAATTTTCTCAATCTCTTTTGTTGCGTCTTCTATCGTATATCTTAATAAGACACGATTTTCTGGATCTAGAGTAGATTCAAATAATTTCGCTCCGTCCATTTCTCCAAGACCTTTGTAACGAGTTAAAGATGGTGGTGTAAGCATATCAAACTGATGCATCATTTCATATAATGAACAAATTTGTCCATTTACTTTATATGCAAATTCTTTATTCTGTCCCATTATATTAAATATTTCAGAACAGTTATCAATCAGTTTCTGATTTAAAATAATAGTCTGAAATTTGGAATTGTGTACGCCATCTACAACAATATTCCCATTCATTTCTTTCGCATCTATAAATCGGAATATTTTTTTCAATTGCTGTCTCATCTTATTTATGGGTTGATCTCTTAATAGTAAAACAGATTCTAATAAAAATGGATCAGTAGAATAACCATTTGCAACTTTTTCCATTTCATAAGTATAGTCAATATTCCTATACAGAATTCTTGATAACTCATTTTTTGTAATCTGTTTTCCTGATGCAGTTTCTACTTTATTTTTTATACTGAAATCTTTCTGTAAATATTGTATATATGCCATTCTATCTTTCAAGAATATAGTTTTATTTCCTTTCTTGATTCCATATAATGGAGGAATGGCTTTATATACTCTTCCATTTCGAATTAAATCAGGCATGTAAAGTATAAAGAAGCTTAATAGCAATGCACTGATATGATCCCCATCAGCATCTGCATCTGTACCAAATATGATCTTATCCCATTTTACATCATCAATATTAAAATTCTTTCCATAACCACCACCGATAATGTTTATAATACCAGATACTTCGGCATTAGATAGAAAATCTGCTGGTTTCTTCTTGAATGCATTCGGAATCTTTCCTCGAATTGGGAAATACCCTTGAGTTAAATTAATTCGATTATTTTTCATACCTCCAGCAGCACTTTCACCTTCACATATCCAAAGTTCGATATTCTTTTTACCTGTTGGTGGTACAAAATTACTTGGAAGTCCATTTATAGATTGACTGTATTTCGTATTTAATTTAACTTTTTCTTTATCTGCATTTAATCTCATTTGTGCAACTTCTTTAAAATACTTACACAGTTTCTGTAAATCCTGTGGATTTTGTTTGCTCCATTCATCTAACCCTTTCATTATATGATCAGACACAAATGGTTCCATTTCTGCATTAGCTAAAATCTCTTTAGCCTGTCCATTAAAAATTGGAGTTAAATGTGCAACTGAAATTACAGCTTTTAAACCCATTCGAATATCATTGCCAGAAACATTTATCTTTTTCTTTTTTGCACCTTTATCAGCTGTAGCCAGATAAATTTTATTCATATAATTACTAAAAAATGTAGATAAACCTTTCTTAAAACCATCAATATGTTTACCGGCAGAAGTTGGACAACAGTTTGCAAATGCAATCAATTTTGAATCTAAGACAATATCTTCTGTATCATAGGTAAACATAATATCCATTCTCATTTCTCCACTATCGTAGAATAAATGAATTGGTTTGATCAATGGATTTTTCACATTGTTTACCATATAAGTCAATATACCATCATTATTTACAAGAGTTTCAGAAATCTGTTCTCCATCTATAGTGATTGCATTAAAAATAACTTTAGCGCCTATGGTAGTCAATGGTAATATTAATGCAATCAAATTATAAACGTCTTTCCATGTAATACTGAGATCTCCTAAAACTTGATATGATGGTTGAAATTGAATAATAGTTCCTTGTTTATTATCTTTATTTGGAATTTTAATAACACCTTTTTTCCATGGATGTCCTTCATCAAATTCCAACCTTCTTGCTTCTCCCAAAATATAAGATTCTACAATAAACTTCTGAGATAAAGCATTGGTTACTTTCGCACCTACTCCATGTAAACCAGACGAATATTCCCCCTTTTTCTTTTTGTAATTTGATGACGTATGCTGATCCTGAAATACACGAAGCATATCTTGGAATGGAACTCCTCTTCCATTATCTTCTACAATAACGAAATTTGTTCTCTCGTCAAAGGAAACTATAATTCTATCACATGGAGAAGATTTCTTCATTAATTCATCTAATCCATTCTGAACGATTTCTCGTATCATGTTAATAAAACCTTGATTCCCTTTAGAGCCTATATACATTCCTATATTCTGTCTAACACCAGCAACAAAATCTTCAAGAGTTGTTATCTCTTCTGAATAGTTTTTGATATTCTCTATCATCTCTTGTGATAATTGTTTTTTCGTCATTTCAGATTAGTCCTTTCTTTTTCATTCATATCTTAATCTATAGTTTAAAACGTTGTTATATGATACAAATGAACATAATTCGAAAAAATAAAGATGGCAGGAAATAAATCCTGCCATCTTTAAAATGTTTGATCAAATTATTACAGCTGAACCTGAGCGGTTGTTGTCGCATTATTATTCTGAGGTGCAGGCTGAACCTGAGCAGAAGCCTGCTGATTATTGGTGTTATCAACATTCTGATGTGGATTCTGTGGGGCCATTCCCTGCACAGGAGCTGCCTGTGGTGCCGCATACATCGGATTTCCCATGACCATCTGATACTGCTGAGCCTGAGTAGGACTCATCTGCATATTGGGATTAGGCTGGTACATTTGCCCTTCCATCTGATACTGCATCTGTGGCTGTGGCTGATATGGATTCATCATTCCACCACCCGTGATTGCATTGAAGCTGTTCCATACATTATAACTATGAGATGGATTTACAGGATTTACTCCGATGTTAGAATATCCTGCATACCTCGAATAGTTATCATGTGCAATTTCATATAACTGCGGAACTCTCTTGCAATACGGAATGATCTGGAAGAATTCGCAAGCTACATCAACCGGAAGATCCATAAACTGTACTTTGATAACATCAAGAAGATTTACGAACTTGGCAACAATTTCCTGCACCTGATCCGGTGTATAATCTTCCAATACAATATTCTCACCGCAAATACTACAAGTATAGCTTCCATCACCGTTCTGAACCAGAGCTGTATCTCCATTGACTCTATGAGTACAACGAGCTTTCAGCACATCCTGTTCTGTCAGAGCAGTACTGAATCTTTCTACTTCTTTCTGAAGCTTTGCGATTTCTTCCTTTGTTAAAGGCTGTGTGTTTTTAGGAACTGGCGGTTGCTGGCCATATACACTTCCTACAGGTGATGTTCCATAAGGTACAAAGTTCGGGTTTGCGAATACGTTGTTCATAATTATTCCTCCTAATTTTATTAAGTGATATTATAACTTGATCACGCTTATAATATACTATTATTTTTATTTTTGTGTTGGTATTGTATTTTTTATTAATTATAATTCTTCTGATTTGCAAATTTTTTAGGAGCCGTAAGCTTTTGAGAAACTGCCAAATTCAGGAATTCATTAAATTGCTCTTTCTTATCTTCAATTTTATCTAGTGTGGAAAGTCCCATTGTTGATTTTATTGTATCATAACAATGCATAAATTGGATGTGTTCATAAGAAGTCTGAACAGTTTCAATAGGATAAGTCTCTTGCATAATGGGATCCTGATTAATTCTACAAACTGTAAATACTTCATTATCATCATCCCACATGATCGGACATTTATGGACTGCCCGATCATAAAAGATATGTTGATTGTCGCAAACGATTTTCAGAATTTTGTCTTTACCGACAACATCTCTAAATTCTACGACTTGTTCCTTAGTCATAATTAATAAGTTCTCCTTTCTTGTCTTCGATTATAATCATCTCTGACAATAAACATCTCTGAGAATGCACCTTTAAACGAATACAATTCTCTCATAAGATTTGTCAGATTAATTATCGCTCCCTTATTGTTCAAAATATTGGTTAAATAGGTGATCAGAATACTATATGCTTTCGCTGTATAATCATGTCTTTCCATGATCCTCACAAATACAGCATCAATCTGTTTAGCCTGAGTATTCTGCAAAATTTGTTTCATGCCAACACTAGTATACATATGATACCAGTAATTGTCTGTTGCAACCTGAATTAAATTGATAAGAAAATTAACATTCGTGAAATAAATGGCATCTCTATCAATATTGATATTACCGTGTGCCAGATCCATGAAAATTTTCTTTGCATCTTTCTGAATATCCAATGGAGTTTTTCTTTCCAAGAAGTTTTCTCCAAATGACCGGATATTCATTTCAAAATAATTGGGTCCTTTTTTCTTGTTGTTTTTTGGTCCTTTTGCCATGATGGTCTCTCCTTTACTTTAATATTTAATCATAAAACTCATAATCAATTGTCTGAGTTTTTGTTTGAACTGATTGATCTGTATTTTCAACATCCAATGTTAAAGTCTGAATACCCAAATTAGTCGGTCCTTCAATTACTTTGATCAAAAGATCATCATCATTGTAGATGTAATTTGTTTCTTTTCCTTCTGTATCATATACCCTTGAAATTCTTTTTGTATTGGTATATTCTGTCCATCGTTCATAACCATCTGAGGTTTTATAATGAGTTTCCAGACCATTTTCATCGTAATAAGTCCAAGTTTCAAAACCAGTTGGATCGTAGACGATATGTTCACATTTAATTTTTATTTCTGCATTGCTATCATTTACTTCTCCACTTTCAAGATTTTCATCATAATTGATTTCGTAATTATCAGACATTTTTATTCCTCCTCGTATGAATTATTTCTTTCAGCATCTTCTGCCCAATCTTCAATGTCAAAGTTAGGATCTGTGATTTCAACCAGACCTTCTAACTTCATCTTTTTCATAAATGCATATACAGATACTCCATTCAAACAAACTTTTCCAGAATCACTTTCAACAATGATTCTAGACTCATATGCATCAAAAGTCACTCCTTGGTCTTTCAAGTCTTGTGAAGTGAAAATCTCTACAATAAGATCATAAGCTTTCTGTCTTCCTTTTGCAAATTCCCATTGTTTATATTCGATTGTTTCACTATCATCAACATAACCTGCAAATAAAACCAAATATTTTTTGTTGAGTATTTTGTCTAGCTCTTGTTTTTCTTCATCAGAATAAAATCTGATTGGTTGATAATGTTTTTCTGTCGGTACATTGTTATTAAACAATAAACCATTTTCTTCTAAAACTGCTGTTATAGTTTTAGTGTTTTCATTTTGTTCAACTGTTTCGTTTGTTACTATGGTGTCCATAACCCTTATACCTCCTTATATTATTGTGAATATCATAGTGTAAGATAATTGATTTGTATCTAACTATCTAATCTATAATATACAAGCACATTTGTTTTTAACAAATTGTTTCAGTAATATTTTCTGCTAGGCAAAACCATAATTACAAAGTCTGAAAATCTTGTAATTCCAGTATAATCTAAATTTGACTGAATATCCTTCCTAAAATATTCTTTAAAATAAATTCCGGAAGGATATTGTGCTCCTTGTGACAAATGTGTCGTAATAGCATATGCATATTCAAATTTAGATGCTTTAGAATATGGATTATTTTTTAGAAATTTTCTTGCATTGGAATCTGCAATAAAGTATTCATAATCACAATCCAAATCCCTAAAAACACCATTAAACATGTCTGGTTTAAAATCAACTTTAAACTGTTTCTTTTTTCTATCGATATCTAACGGAGATATTTCGTTTATTACAGAACCTATTAATCCATTTGCTAAACTAATTCCATTTACTTCGATATTCCAATTATTCTTCCTGCATATGATCTTCTCTCCATATGCAGGTAAACGTTGATTTAATTTGAAAATATCATTTCGTACATGATTATTCAATGTATCTCTTGTCGCATTAGTTGCACAGATCATAATATTTGCATATTTGATCATTTCATCTGTGAGATCTCTTTCTTCAATTACCAATACTTCACCGTAATATCCCGGTGATACTCTATAACCTTTATTTAAATAATCAGCCAATAGTAAAATCTGTGATCCTTTACCTTGCCTCATAATTTGAGTTAGATAATGTATTTCCCCATCTACCAAGTATGCGGGTTCATCTCCAACAGGCGGTAACTGTTTATGATCACCAGAAGCGATAATTTTTATTCCAAAACTCTCAATATCTTTTTTCATCTTCTTTGGAACGGTCCATGCTTCATCTATAATCATAAGATCTATATCTGGTAAAGATTTTTTTAATCTAAAATACATTTTTGTTACTGGTTTATCATATACTGGATCTCTTACTATTTGCCCGTTTTGATAAACATAATCTTCTTCTGTTACATATAGCTGAGAATGTATTGTTCTCGCATTATATATACCCTTAGATCTTAAGATAATAGCGGCCTGTCCTATAAAGGTCATAACCGCTATACGGCTCATTGGGATTTCCGACCTTCTAATAATTTCTCGAAGAACAGTTGTTTTTCCAGTTCCGGCAGAACCAGCTATTTGATAGACTTGTTCGTCTACTTCATTACTCTTAATATGGTTTACTGCTCCTTGGATAATTCGCTCCTGTTCATCTGTAAAAATCATCGAAGAACACCTTCTTCCTATTTACTTTCCGTTTCGGGATTATATCTGTTAGCATATTATCGATACTTGCCAATAAAGATTGATTTTCTTCTGTCATCATATTCGATAATATGAAAGCCATATCGTAATAGATCATAATTTCATGATCGTATGTATTTGTATTTATAGTAGTTCCATCTGTATATAATACTAATTTCTTGCCATTATCTGAAATTTCTGGCGCTATTGCTTTCACATATAAATCATCATATCTTATCGCTTTTGCTATTCCTATATCTAATAAATCCCTAACCATAGCTTTTGATAATAATGGATTAAAAATAACTTCATTACAATGAACGGAAACATTCCGACATAATTGCGGATATTTCACAATTTTGTTTTTAAATAACCACGGTAAATTAGAATCTTGATCAAAAATATAGTTGTTGGACATATATAGCCCAACAGCCATCATCATTTTCCTTACAAGTTCAGTTGTCATCTGTTGTTGTCTTTGTGCTTTCGTTATTCTAGGCATGGTAGTCCCTCCAAATAAAATTGTTTAAAAGCAACTATATATTAATTTAAATGTTAAAGGTGGTGTAATTAATGAACATTTCGAATTTCTACGATAATTTGGATCTTAGATATCCAGAAATAGCAATATGTCTGGAAGATACAGATACAAATATTGGGAAATTTTTCATACCCATTTTAACACCTACGTTAAATAAAAATGAACCATTTTATGAAATAGATAATACTTTTGATAAAAAGAACGTAGAAAATTATGATGACCTTCGTTTGTCGCCTGTATATTTATCTAATTATATAGAATTGAAATTACCGAAAGGTTATGAAAATGCAAAAAAAGACGATAAATTCATTGTTGTCTTTTTGGGTGGAGATATAAATAAACCAATTCTGATTGGAGGTTATGATTAATGGCTACATCAGATCCAGCTAAAACCCACACTGTCCAAGATTTCATTGACATGAAATCGAATGATAATTTCACTTATTCGACTATGGCTTTATATATGCAATCCATAGAAGATAAGACGACCATTTATAGTTCGGACAATGTACTATATACATATCTGGAAGATTTAAAACGATATGCTGTAGATTATACTTTTAATGAAGAAGAATATCGAAAATATAAATATAGACCAAAGTTATTAGCATATGATATATATGGTTCAACCGAATTATATTTCGTTATTCTTGCAATAAATGATACTTGTAATATTAAAGATTTCAAAAAAAGAAAAGTAAAATTACTGTATAAATCCGATCTGAGTGATCTTTTAAACCAAATCATGGAAACAGAAACTAATAGAATTTCGTTAAACAGAAAATTTATTGGAATAGACGAAGAAGAAGACACATAGAGGTTCTATCCTCTATGTGTCCATCTCTTTTACTTATTTTATAGAAGCACTATGTATAAGTTTAGATACCTCTTTTATTTTTCCTTTTAATATCATACCTTTTTCGTTCATAGATGCCACATCTATTCCTTTTGGTATCTCTTGGATATCTAATACTTCTATGAATTTTGTGTTTGTTTCTTTCAATCTAGGGATAGTATCAGGGTTCAAATATCTATTAATGAACTCTTGCGCTGTGATTTCTCCTTTGATTAAACTATCTCTTGTGATTGGTTTTTCTAATAATATTTCAATCATTTCTCTCCTTCCTTCCCCTAGAAATATTAATAATTATGATACGTTCAATTCATCTTCAAACCAAATCGGTTTAAAGATATTCGTTTTCTCCTCTTTTTTCTCTTCTTCTTTTTGTACATTTAATTTCATGTGTTGTTTTTCATTATTGATAAACTCTATAAGATCGTAACTATTCTCTTCATCTTCTTCTGAAATAATTTGATCTATTTTATCAGCGGAATAACTATTCGCTTTGATTTTCGGATTTATATTCGATGACCCTTGATTCAATGTAGGAACATCAATCAAAGATTCTTTATAAACCGGTGTTGGGCTATACAAGTCCTCTATTAATTTCACATCATTATCCGGAACAAATGGTTGACATACATACTCTATTTCATGCGCAATTCGATATTTAATTCCTTTAAATACCATATATTTATGACCATTATGATCATATTCCACGTTTATAATACAACCAAAATCAATATTATCCAACATCAAAAACGATTCTCCAATGAATGATTTTCCAAACATTCTTGTTAAATCAGCTTTCGACGATGTTGATGTTGTATCTACCACTCTAGCTCCATCTCTATTTATATGAGAAACTGTAATTAATGGAATATCTTTTAACATAGCAAATGTTTTCATTTCATTAACTACATCACCCAATTCAAGACGTATATCTTGTTGTCCTGTAACTGATCTAATTCTCTTTACATGATCTTGAATCATGCAAATAACTTCATACCCTTCATCTTCAAGATCTTCTGTTAATGTATACAAATAACCAGTATCTTCTGATCTATTTGGTTTATATTTAATAATAATATCTATTGGTGAATCATCCGATAAAAATAATTCTCCAGAAGTTCTAAGCATATACATAATTTCATCTGGAGTATAATTTTTCAGATCGATATGTTGACCTACACACATTTGAAATAATCTTTCAACTGTTTCAGTGATACTATTTTCCATTGTAAGCATAACAATACATGGAATTTTTGTAGGATCCTTTGGTTTAAACTCTTTATTATATTTTTTCATTTGCAAGGCTAAATTTAATAATGTTAAACTTTTTCCTACACCAGTTAAACCCAAGAATAAATAAGCTCTTGTATTTTCAAATCCTCCACCAATTAGCTTATTAAATCCTTGCATTCCTGTTTTTAATTTTCTATATTTGCTATTTATTTCATTATAAACGTCTGATATGATAGATCTGAAATTTTCATCTCTTAAACTGAAAGTTCTATCTGTAGATTTTTCTACTTTTGCTTTCCTGAATTTTGTATTTAAATCTGCAACAAAATATTCAATTTGATCTACTATCTCTGAAATACTTGTATAATCAGAAGCCTTGAATTTTGTAAACAATTCAATTGCACGATCTGCTTCCATATATATAAAAGAATAGTTCAAAGATTTTGAAACAGTTTCGTTTATCCAATCTATTTCCGCATTAGATAAACTTACAAACTCATGTATATCGATAACATCATCATCTAATATACCACCATTGATATATTTTATAATTGTTATCGGATTACTCAACCCTTTTAAAAGTCTTGCTTCTAATCCTTTTTTTATAAATAAAATTCTCTTATATTTTTCTTGGTCATTGATATATTTTTCCATATCCAATATTTCAATTAAATTTCTTAAATTGATATATTGACTTTTTCGAACATTTCTATTTTCTGATAGAATGTAATTACACATTAAATCCAACGTCGATAAATCAAAATTTATCGGCACTTTCGTTTGTGTCCTAACATAAGTTCTCCCTTGTCCTGCATATCGTTGTCTTCTTTCGATTGTCAAAGCCATTACGAATGCCCCTTCCAAAAAATAATATATGTAATTATGTGTTTACCCTAAATTCTTTTTTGATAATTTAGGGTAAACAAAAGAGTTCCTATATGCATATAATAAAATGCATATAGGATTGAAAGTTTTAAATGAATCAGTAATAATATATTCATCCATTTCACCAAATTGAAAAATACAATATCGTGATTCGTTTGGCTAATATGAAAAATAAACCTCGTTTGACTCATTTAGATGGTGTGAAAAATACAATATCATGATTCGTTTGAGATATATGAAAAATAGACTTCGCTGACTCATTTACATGATTTGAAAAATAAACAATAACGATTCACTATCTTTTTGTGATGAATATATCGCATCGATTCATAATTATATTATATAATTATAATTACAATTAAAAATCTTCTCCTAACACTATTCTTTTTATCTCTTCTCCAGTAATAAAGAAATCTGGTTCATTCTTCATAATGAACTTAGCAGTCTTATCGTATGCGTCAAGAGAATTATCAAATATAAATGAAAACTCATCATATATATCAGAATCTGATTTTGATAAGGAATCTTTCAATAGATTCTTTTTCTTATCACCTATTTTAAATTTGATATGACCATTGGTTCTATAATAATTTCTAAGAATATTTAAATTATCTGTAGGTATCTCTTTTGTAAATTCTATTCTTATATTATCAATACCTTCAGATTGTAATTGATCAATATATCGTATAATATCATCTGGATTGGAAGATATTAATTCATCAAGATTTATCGTATCATATCGAAATGATTTTATTTCTTCCAAATGTGTATAGTGTTCTCTACTATCAAGATTATACAATACTACAAGAAAACCTTTGGTCTCTTCTTCTCCGTATTTCCATCTTAACGGAGAACCAGTATAATAGAAATACCCATTGAAACATCCTCCAGTATGGACATGACCGGATATGATAGGCCCTCTACAGTTTATAAAATCTTCTATTGTAAATAATCTAGATTGTCCCACAGTATCACCATATACCGCTCCTTTAATTGTACCATGCATAAAACACATATCATATAAACCTGATCTTTTCAAATATATTTGGTATACATCTTCATCAATACCATATAATTCTGGTATGCATAAGATTTTTGCACCTTTTATATATTCGAATTGTATTGTCTCTACAATTCGAATATCTATTTCTGGATCTTTTAAATAATGATAAAATAACACCAACTGCCCAGCATCATGTTCTTTAGTTCCAGCGATAATTATCAAAGTCGCATTTTTCTTTTTACATAATTTTACTAAATCAGCCACAAATAAAGTAGCGTACTTTATAGGATCAGAATTGGACATATATTTTCTATCATAGAGATCACCATTTATTGCCAATATATCGAAATGAATAGGTTCTATTTTATCTATTAATTGCTCTTTTAATATATTATATTCTGTTAAAGAATCCATACAACCGAAATGTAAATCGGCTGTATGAATCATAGTTAATGTTCCTCTATTTGTAATATCCATATTGATATCATCAAAATATCTAATTGGAAATTTCATTCTTTTTTCCTCCAAGACTATTCATTATTATTTTAAATGTACTTGGTGTTATATAATCTAAATATGAGCTAAATAGCGAATAAAAAATAACCAACGATGAATTAATTTCTTCTAATAAATCTGAATTAGAGCTATTTTTTGAAATATGGTCGCAGAATTGTATTTCAGTTATATGGTGATCTAGAAATTCACCACCTATTTTTATCTTTACTAATCTGCCAGTATATATATTTATTTCCTCTGTCATACTGTCATCATAAACTAAACTGATTGTTTTGCAATTATATTCTTGATATACATGTAAATATATTCCGCTTTGTTTTAAAGGACCAAATTCAATATTTTTAAGAATATCATATAACTCTATAAAGAAATCATAATCATAAAATGAATTCCTAATTAAAAAAATTTGAGTTATGATTCTTCTAATATCATTATACAACATTTTTATTTTTTTTATTTTTTTTAATATAAATATATTACTGTTTAGAGTAATATTAAGATTAGAAATTTTTGATCTTAACTCGCTTATATGATAATTTACTGACGTTTTTTCTCTCATATTTTTGCTTCCTTTATTTACTTTCAAATATTTTCATGTAATTTTGCTCTACACATAATCTTTGCAGGTAAGCCTGTGCTAAAGATAAAAATGCGCTCTGACATTGATCCATAAACGATCTGTGTGTCATGTCTCTAAAATTAAGTATGAATTCTTTATATGAAATACATTTTTTATTCAGCATCAAAATATTACAGCCATCAATTTTTATCCTTTCTTCTTTTCTTAGCATATATTCATAAGATGATAATTGTAAAAAGTATTTATATGACAAATGATTGCTTGATTTAAAATCAACCAAATAAATTAACCCATTTATCTCCAATAACAAGTCTAAAGTTCCACCGAAAAAATCACAAACTAATTCTTTTTCTTGAAATAAAACTTTTACTTTATGGTCTTCGTTTAATTCTATCCACCATTTTTTAAAAGAATTAAATGCATTAATTATTCTATCAGATATAGTTAAAGGAAATTCTTGTGGTTGGTGTTCTATATTATATTTAATATAGTCCTCTATACATTTATGAACATGAGTTCCTATTGTTGCCGCTGTTTCTAAATATTCATTATAATCTTTTCTTTGATATCTTCCTAAATAATTACTCCACTCCATCAAATACTCTTCATGTAACATTGATGAAAGTATTTCCGTAGTTCTTGGAACTGGTATTCCTTTATAAAAATATTTATTTTCTGTTTTTGTTAAACCATAATAATCTACGTAATCATCTATAAAATTTATCAAACTCATTATAAAAACTCCTTCACTATATTTAATATTTGCACTCGATATTATTAAAAAGTTCTAGTTTGCTTAATTTCTTAATCCTTAACATTATAATAAAATTAACCCATATAAGGAGGGTCTGGAATTATGCCTAACGATTTAGAAAGACTTTTGGAGTTTTCTCAGAATATAGATAACCCAAGAAAAGAAGAAAAAGAAATCAAATCAAAAAGGGAAAATTTAGAGAGATTAGCAGAAATGGCTATGGTCAATGAAGCCGTTAATGAAATTAAGCCAAAATCATATAATGACTCCTTTTTATATCATGCAGGAAATTATGAAAAGCATATTTTTGAATTCTTAATGAAAGCAGATGAAATAGATAAATCAAATCCATCATTTAAAGATATCAAATATATGGTACAGAGGCAACAGTATCAATTCTTAGCAAATATACTTGATAGTGATCTGATTGTATTGCTCTCAAAGAGATTAAACATGCCAAGATCATTTAAAGTTTTTGCTACTAAAGATATAAGACATGGTACTGGTCAGCTTAAAGTATATATTGATGTCACAGATATCATCAAAATTGAAGCAACCACATATACTTTACAATCTTCTAAGCTTAATGAACTTGTATCTTATCTTACATCCGCTATGGTTTATGGTATTTACCAGAAAGAACCTTCCAGATTATTAAGAAATACAAATCTTATTGAGCATGGAACGAAATGTTTTGCTTTGTTATTCTCCCATGTTATTGATTATTTGAGAATGGGTGGCGTTGATAATATCAGAGAGAAGTCGCTCTATCTAAGTTCTTTATATTATCAGAAGTGTCTGCTTGGTGATATTTATTCTGATAATATTGTTCGTAATAGAGCAAAAAAGATCTCCGGTTTGTCTGATAGAGAAATCGATGTGATCGAATATCAATTAGATAAAGACAGTTTTACTAACATCAAAAATTTTGTAGATACTATTGCAAGAATCTTAAAAGTAAATGCATTGAAAATAGATAACTTTATAGAAAAATGGGTATTTCTTTATAAGTCTGGAACTCAGTTTGCCACTGAATATTATCCAGCATTTTCTTCAATGCTCACAAATGCATACCATGGTGCGTATATCAATAATCAGAAAACAATTGAAAAAGTAACAAATAATGGAAAAGAAATGGTTGCTTATACTAGAGCATTACTGCAATTAGGAAGCGAGTTGGTTTAATATGAGTATTTCCATAAATGATATTGAAATTTTAAAAGATAAAGAAATTTTTGAAACTTCATCCGAAAAATATATTTTATCTCAAGAGTATGAGATGATCTTCAGAGACCCAGAATTTAAAGTTCTGGGTTTCACTGGAGATTTTATGTATACTTATACAGATGGTTATATAACGAAATATACAACAGAAGGTACATTTATTTCGAGAATTATGATTGAAGTAGAACATGGAACATTTAACGATAGTGTTCCATTTATGTATCTTTTCTGTGATAATATACTTTATAAGATGACAAAAAATCTGGAAATAGAATGGTCGATTGTATTGGACGATTATATCAGATCTATTAATATGGATTCTGCTGGTGATGTATTTGTATTATTCCAGAACAGTCGTTCTATATATAAATATGGAAAAGATGGAAAAGTTTTATTATATTTAAATAGAAGTGAAGATGCAAGTGCAACCACTCGGTTATACCGTACATATATCTCAAAAGGACGAGGTTTCTTATATGTAACCGGAACAAAATTTCAGAGTGGTAAATGTCAATGTTTCATTGATAAGTACAATACATTTAAAGGCGAGTTAATAGAACGACAATACTTTTTTGAAACTATTAATGTAATTACAGATGATGAACAGTATGAAATAGACGATATATATGTCAATGGAGATTACATCTATATCAAAGGATATAACTATATCCAAAAAATAAATATTAAAGCACAACCAATATGGAAAATTATGTTTGGTTGGAATGAAATCACTCAAACTTATAATAGTTTATCCCATATAGAATACGACAATACTAGTTATCAAGATTTCATTTATTTTTGTGAAGATCTTAGCGATACAAATGGTTATTCATATGGGAAGATGACAACTCAAGGTAATTTATTATGGAAGCTTACATGTAAAGAAAATGATATGGATGTGCAATTCCGTATTGCTATCAGAGATGAATATATTTACACTTATAATAGAGAACAATTGCAAGCATACATTCCAAGTGTATTAGCTGTGGATAATAATTCTTTACTATTTGAAACGAGAGATAATCATCTTGTTAAACTTATTGAATATGGTAAAGAATATCTTAGTAGTGATTATTTCGGAGGGAAATTATTATATTCGGATGAAATAAAAGACGATATACCAGAACGAATATATGTTCCACTTTTATATCAAGATGGCTATATTACAAATGAAGAGAACAAAGTGCTCGTATTTGAAGATGAAAACAAAAATTATTATCAAGATGAAAATTTTCTATACAAAAGATTGATTGCTGAAATTCTTGATTCTGCTAATTATTTAAAGAGTCGTATTAAAGCAAAAAGTGGATTATTTATAATCACCAAAAATGGAAATAGAATTAGAACAAAAGAACCATATAAGATTGAATTGACATATGATGTCATTCGAACGAAAAAATCAGGAGAAGTTATTAAATCTTCGCAAAATCAAGAAATCCTTAGAAAGAATGGTAAGCCATTTGTGTATTATGGTTTATTAGCAGATTATTTCAAGTTTTATACAGCTTTGATAACTAAAAGAAAACACAATATACTTATCACCAAAGCAAAGAAAGAATATATATGTAGAAAAACATTTGAAATATACAAATACTATATGAGAAAATTAAAAGACATAAATATTTTAGTTGAATACATTGTGCAAAATAATGTATTGGATACATTATTCCCAAATTACATTGAAAAATTAAAACATCACACGTATTCTATTCTTGAAGAAATTCAAGAGGCTAATTGTCCATGTTATTATGATTTAAAAGCAATCAAATACGATCATTATACATTTGATGCCCATACATATGATATTGATGAAAATTATATGTCGATATTCATGTGTAAAAATCTTCCATTCATAAAGAAAAAAGATTATAAACCTCTAGACATTCGAAGTATGGCATCTATGGTTGAAGATGAAACTGTTTTTCCGTTCATTATGTTTGTTAATGGGAGAGCAATCAAATGGAGCGACATGACAATAGTGAGAGATTGGCATGAATCATTTATCATAATACAGAATATGAATGATAATACAGTTTATTCAGAAGATGTAGATTGTATTCTTTATCCATGCACAATTCATTATGGTGAAGATAATATGATTGATGATGCCAATCAAACAGGAATATATTTCACTGATGATGGCTTATTTACCACAAATCCAGAAAATATATCTATGCGTATTGAAATTCTGGATAATGATATTATATCTACCACTCAAAGAATTGATGCTACAAAAAACTATATCGAATTGGATTTGGAAAAGAATAAACTCTCCACAGAATCTAATATATTCGTATTCGATAAAGGTTTATTTGACTTCGACAATCGATATTATTTACAAAATACAGGTTACAATATCTATAATTACTCAAAACCAACTGATGATGTAGTATTCCGATCGTTCTATTTCATTAAAGGTCTTGATAGTAAAAATATGATATTCAATATACCAAATACAGAGAATGTAAAAGAAGATGCAATAGATAACGTGACTGGAAATAAAGTAAGCGAATATCTTACTACTTTAAATTATAATTTCGATTTTCATTTTTCCAGGAACAAAACTTATGATAGAAATATCGCAGAGGCAATTGATTATGTTTCAAGCTATGATATTTCTTTATTGATGAAATACTATAAAGAAAAATGTAACATGGAAACCGTATCAATGACTGGTGTTGAAGTGAATGAAAAAGCATCTGATGGCCATTTAATCATATCAAGAAAAAGGAAACCAAATCTTGACGATTTTATTGTGGTTTATAAAAATGGTTTGCTTTACGAAGAGTATTCAAATATAACGTACAATCACAAAACTTTCACAATCCCAATTAATGGATTTATGGATGATGATATTTTAGAAATTGTTCATTATCATAACGTCCACAATAGGGATTATATCATAAATATCGAAAGCGTAGATGATATTGTCAACATTATGGATGTTCTTAGATATGATAATTTCCTTCTTTTTGCAAGTGATTCAGACACATCCACATCACAAAATTTAATAGATTTTAATTATATAAATCATTTTAATGAATACGGTTTATATACAGGAAGTAATGTCACATTAACAGATACATCTTATTATGGAAAGAATCTAAGTATCTCCGGAAAAAGACAATTCCATTATCAACATTTTGATACTGTAGCTAATGACGGAATTTATACTTTATCCGATGATTTTAAGTTTACACAAAACAAAAACCAATATTTGATTTTTGTTAATAATAAAAAAATCACTATGGATAAATGGGAATTGTTAAATATATCTTCTTTACAGATTCAATTGATTGGAATTACAGATATTCAAAATGTCGATGTATTCTATTTACCTGATGAATGTGATGAAATCACAAATACTGAATATCGAACCACATTTGGTATGGGTGATGTGGATATACCAGATGGTGAGATCGATGTTCCATTTGATAAAGATGTATTTCTTGTTTTTGTTGATGGAGTAAAAATCCCAAATGACCAGATTCAAGAAATAGATAGAAACTCATTCCGTATTCTGAATCAAGAAGATATTATTCCAAATCTTTGTATTTGCAAATATATCCAGAGTGATGTAATTATGAAAGAACTTATTAGTTATGAGGAACTTTGGAGCAATGGAACAGAATCCTTAAATAAAGAGGTTTTCGAACGATTATTCAAAAATTAATAAAACATCGAGTAGAGTGATTAATTCACTCTACTCGATTTTAAGTTATTTATTACGGCAAGTTGCTCATTATAATAAGATTTATCTATATAGATAGTTATCTTACAAGCATCATCTATAATTTTCTGGTTTACAATAATTTCCATTGTATCCCAATTGATCTTATAATCTTTTATTTCTTTCGTTTCTGCAAATAAACTAAAGTCTAAGAATATACTTGGTGATATTCCTAAAGATTTTGTATAATCAATCACTTTAATTAATGGTCCACCCTCAAATAGTTCTCTAAATGGAATAGTAGAAATATAATGATCAGGTTCCGACCATTCTGTGCTTAAATATTGATCCCATCCTTTACTATTTTTTTCAGGTGGTTCAATATTACGATAAGTATACAACGCTTCCAAACTTGTAGATACTTTTTCGTATGTGGTGTCGTATTGTTCTTTTGAATAGAAAAAATAATAACTTGGAACTGCTATTTTTAAAATAGCGTTCATCTCTATATGGAAATTAGTATCCAGATGACCAGTTCTGTTACCATCATCTAACTGTAATTGATCTAAACAGGATATATGAGTATATACGTCACTCAATCTTACAAAGTATTCACTATTTCCATTAATAGCTCTATATTTATAAGTAATAGGTAACAAAGAATGACTATTTAAATACTTCAGAAACCCAACGATATCGACTACTTTTCCATCTTTAATTTCAAATTTCCTATTCTCAGCTATAGCTAATATTATATCCATAGGAATGTGAAAATCCATAGAAAGAAAATGTTTCTGAGTTGCTCCTATACGTAAAGCCATTTTCATATAGTTCATTAGATCTAATTGTTGTGCTCTTGTGTTAACTCTAACCTTGAAATTAAATGGCATTTCTAATTGTTTCAACTTAATTCCAACAAAGATGTTATTATCTGGATCTAATAAAAATGCATCTTTATAATATTTGCTAGGTCTGGTTAATATCTCTCTTCCACCTAATTCCAAATCAAGTGTATCTCTATTATAATCCACATTAATAGATGGTATAATTGCAAGAGCCGGTTTTTCTATAATAAGTATCTTTTCTTTATTAAATCTCCGGAAATCGTCCATAATATTTTTTCCATTGATATATATTGTCTTAAAATAATCTTTTGGAAATTTATCCAAGAACCAATCTCTCATGAACTCCACACCAATAGAATATCCATGTACTTCAGATGGAACAGAGAGACTCCTAAATAGTTTTATATGATCCCAATTATCATAATATGATCTATGTATCATATTTAAGACCTCCTTAACTCTTATATTTATGTTGTGGATAGAAAAAATAAAGGGATAACGACAATTGTTATCCCTTTATTCGTATTTTATTTTGTATGGTTAATTCTTGATTTGATTTTATTTGGTACTTGAAGAACTGTAATCAAAACATCTCCTTTAAACAGAAAAGCTTTGTCTCCATAAATACGAATATTATTTGCTTGTCGTTCTATTAAATAACACAAGCTTATCCATCTATGTAGATCATCTTTTGTCTGTTTATGTGTTAATCCTTCTTCAAATGCTCTATCTGCTATTCTTTGAATAGACTTTTTATTTAATCCGCTTCTTTCTTTTAAACGCTTTCTTGCATGTTTCGTGATTTTTACACTCATGCATTATTCATCCCCTTGATCTTCTATTATCATTCCTTTCTCTTCAAAATCTTTGTAAGGTATAGAATTCAAATCTTCTACGTTAGAATATTTCATCATTTTAATATAGACATCTACTTTTGTTTTCGGTTTAACTATTGCCCATGTAATGAAACTATCCGTTTTATTGTAATTATATTTCAAATATAACTTACAACAAGTTTTCGAATCTTCATTGATTTTCTTGAAATAATCAAATTTAAATAAACTTTCACCAATTCCGGCATTAGTAGTAAATATTCCAGAAGAACCTTCCGCCAGATATTTTAATAAATAAGCGATCATATCTTTTTCAGTTTTACTATCAAATTGTTCTGAATCATAAATGACCTGTATTTTATCAAAATAACCTGAGTTTGATTTGACAGTTTGTATCACATTGCGGAAAAATAAATCAACCTGCATATCTACAATATTTTTTGTATTTCGCATATCAATAAAAATATATATGTTTCGAATATACTCACATATTGCATCTTGGATTTCATTTACTAAATCATTTGATGGTTTTGGATTATAGTTTAAAATAATGATAGTACTATCATCACTAATTCTAATTTGATGTGTGTTATAATTTAACATAATTCTTCCTCCAAATTATATTTTCAAATTTTAACTTTTAAATTATTAGGAACTGTCAATTCAGTAATAATATCTACCGGAATGATAGTACAGTGTCCTCCATTTATTGATTCTATAGTCACATAATCCCCTTGTAAATTTTCCGTATAACCATAGATAACCAATTCCTCATTGGGATTTTCCAACAAAATGTCACTATCTTTCCAATTTCCAAAGGTTTTGATCTTGCATGGTATTCTTAATACACTCGTGGCTTTAAGAAATTGCTTAATTTCAAATGGTTTATCGATGATTCCTCCATTAATAGTTCTCATCGTTCTCATTCCTCTCTTATTACATAAAAATTGTGCTTCATTTATTAATTTAGAAACTCTAAATTCCCTTACTTTTTCCATTGTATAAATCATTTTTATTACACCTCTAACTTTCAAAATTTCTTATATCTTTCCCTACTCTATATATCATCATTTCAGATAACTCAGATAACGAATTTTCAGGAACAAAATAAATCTTCATACATGTATTCAACGATGATTCATCTACATGATATTCAAAACAATTTATAGAATCAATATCATCTTCTTTATGAATTTTATTTAAAACATAAATTCTTTCAAAATCATTCATAATCTTTTTTCTCAAAATTTCTATATTTGGTATTGAGAAAATCTTAATTGGATAATTGGATGAAGATAATGTATTTAATAACCTATCTAATAGGTCATTAAACTTCATATCTTTCAAGTCACCAATACATTTAGTGGATGCGTTGATATCTCCAGAAGGCGTGTATTCTTCTAAATACACAAAAACATATTCTTTCATATTTATACCTCCAAACATTTATTTAAATAGATTGTTTCAAGTCGTTTTTCTTTTCATTATTCCTCCTTTTATTATACAAATATATCATCTTCTTACATTAAGAAGATGATATATTATTATTCTAAATATTAATTCATCCAAATAATCATCTATTTCTCTATCTAATTGATTCCAATCATTATTAAATGTAATTATATTTTTTATATTCATATGACTCCTTTTATACGATATTAATTTTTAATTTAATTTATCTTGAAATTCTTTTATGAAATCCTCAGATAAAATTTGGCACATTGATATACTCTGCCAATCAACTTTATCTTTAAACTCACGAATAAAATCTTCAGATAAAGTTTGATAAAAAGATATATTTTCCCAATCCACTCTATCTTGAAACTCTCTGATAAAATCATCAGATAATCTTTGATATCCAGATATGAAAACCCAGTTTACTTTATCTTGAAATTCTCTTATAAAATCTTCTGATAAAGTTTGAAAAAAAGATATCCAATCCCAATCTACTTTATCTTGAAACTCTCTTATGAAAGATTCAGATAATTTTTGTTTTGAAGATATGTTATCCCAGTTTACTTTATCTTGAAATTCTCTTATAAAATCTTCTGATAAAGTTTGATGTTGAGATATGTAATCCCAATCTACCTTATCTTTAAACTCTCTAATGAAATCTTCAGATAAAGTTTGGTGAATAGATACCCATTTCCAATCTACCTTATCTTGAAATTCTCTTATAAAATCTTCTGATAAAGTTTGACTGTAAGATATACTTTCCCAATCCACTCTATCTTGAAACTCTCTTATGAAATCTTCTGATAATTTCTGATATATGGATATATAATCCCAATCAACTCTATCCTGAAACTCTCTTATAAAAGATTCAGATAATTTCTGATACATGGATATATTTATCCAATTAACCTTATCTTGGAATTCTCTTATAAAATCTTCAGATAATTTCTGATATTTGGATATATAATCCCAATCAACTTTATCTTGAAATTCTCTTATAAAATCTTCAGATAATCTTTGATATTCAGATATGAAAACCCAATTAACTTTATCTTTAAATTTTCGAATGAAATCTTCTGATAAATAATTTATTTGTGATATCATACCCCAATTATTATTGAATTTATTAATCAGTTTTGTATATTCTTTTTTCACGATATATCACCCTTTCTATTATTATAATTTATCCTGAAATTCTTTTATGAAATCTTCAGATAATCTTTGATATTCAAATATTCGATCCCAATCAACTTTATCTTGAAATTCACGGATGAAATCTTCAGATAAAGTTTGGTGAATAGATACCCATTTCCAATCTACATTATCTTGAAATTCTCTTATAAAATCTTCTGATAATTTCTGATATATGGATATATAATCCCAATCCATTTTATCTTGAAATTCTCTAATAAAATCTTCTGATAAAGTTTGGTGAATAGATGCCCAGTACCAATTAACTTTATCTTTAAATTCCCGGATAAAATCTTCAGATAATTTCTGATATATGGATATATAATCCCAATTTACTTTATCTTCAAATTCTCTAATAAAAGATTCAGATAAAGTTTGATATCTAGATATCCAATCCCAATCAACTTTATCTTGAAACTCTCTTATAAAATCTTCAGATAATTTCTGATTCATGGATATATTTTCCCAATTCACTTTATCTTGAAATTCTTTAATAAAAGATTCAGATAATTTCTGATATTCAGATATGAATTCCCAATTCACTCTATCTTGAAACTCTCTAATAAAATCTTCTGATAAAATTTGAAATTCAGATACACAATCCCAATCAACTTTATCTTTAAATTCTCTAATAAAATCTTCAGATAATTTCTGATATATGAGTATGAAATCCCAATCAACTTTATCTTTAAATTCCCTTATAAAGTTTTCGGATAAATCCTGATGTCGTAAAATTGCAGTCCAGTTTACTCTATCTTGGAATTCTCTAATAAAATCTTCTGGTAAATTTTTATGAATAGATATCATATCCCAATTATTATTGAATCTATTAATCAGTTTTGCATATTCTTTTTTCACGATATATCACCCTTTCTATTATTATAATTTATCCTGAAATTCTTTTATGAAATCTTCAGATAAAATTTGGTACATTGATATACGCTGCCAGTCAACTTTGTCTTTAAACTCACGAATGAAATCTTCAGACAAAGTTTGATAAAAAGATATATTTTCCCAATCCACTTTATCTTGAAATTCACGGATGAAATCTTCAGATAATTTCTGATATATGGATATGAAAATCCAATTAACCTTATCTTCAAATTCCCGAATAAAATCTTCTGATAATTTCTGATATATGGATATATAATCCCAATCAACTCTATCCTGAAACTCTCTTATAAAAGATTCAGATAATTTCTGATACATGGATATATTTATCCAATTCACTTTATCTTGAAATTCTCTAATAAAATCTTCTGATAAATATTTTATTTGTGATATCATACCCCAATCGCTATTATATTTAGATATAATTTCTTCATATTCTTTTTTCATATATATCACCTTTCTCATCATTTTTTGTAATAATGAAAGATGGTATTAGAAATACCATCTTTCATTAATTTATATATCACAATTCCCCATTCAGAATTTTCTTGTCTCTTTTTGCTATTAACTCTTTCTTTCTATTTAATTCCTCCTGAGTTTGATAATTTCTTCCTAACTTCATAAATGAGCAAAAGTTGATAATTGTATCTCTTTGATGAGATGTATTATTATCAAACTTACCATCATTTTTTGATATATGCATACTGTTTCTTGGATTAAATACTCTATTGGCTTTTTCCAAGAACTCATTATTTATGATATACATGATATTTAAAACGTCGCCCGAGTCTTAATCATTTATTTAGGTTTTGAATAAATGACAACCATTTCTGGTTCTATATGTGTTACATATAAGACGAGACTATATCTTCATCTCTTTCGAGATGCCTTCCATTTCGATTTAAAGGTCTTATTCCGCTGTATGCCTACCTCTATTAAACCCTGAGGCTCTACTCTACTCGCTTCGTGTATGTTTATCCATACCTTATTTTCAATCCTGCCAATTATCATAATTAGCTCTTATGGATTTATAGCTTTCGATAGTCGTTGAACGTGCAACTTGTCAATTCATCATCTTCTCTCATAACTGGTTTGATAAATTTGGATAGTATTCATCAGTAATAATTTTTGATTTCGATAAACACATATAACCCTCCTTTCATATAATTAACAAGTTGTTTCGTTGCTGGTTAAACATTATCCCAGGACTTAGGACCAGTTTACGATACTGGCTTTTATTTCACCATATCCCATCTCCAAATTTTTTTCTGTCTTTCGACAACATTCACGCCCATCTTCACAGATCACGTTGTAGTATTTAGAGCTTTAGCCTGTCCCAGACAATTAAGAAGGATTCACTCACTATATCACTATAATAAGTGGACAATGCTTATTTACTTATTTTACGTCATTTAAGCTTTATCAACCCTTATAAGGTACAATTAGGACACCTATCCTAATTAATACCTCAAATCAGACTATATCTCCACCCATTATCACGTAGGACATTGGGGTGCTTCATTTTTCGATTTAACTGGTCTTATAGCCGCATTGCCAGACTTATAAAAGATATCTTTTATAAGCTCTACTCTACTCGCTTCGTGTATGTTTATCCATACCTTATTTTCAATCCTGCCAATTATCATAATTAGCTCTTATGGATTTATAGCTTTCGATAGTCGTTGAAC